>CEAJ01008155.1_pt1 | contig 162726 bp, 115 predicted proteins | sample 554971 | NCBI WGS metagenome assembly CEAJ01 (sample SAMEA3182047, study PRJEB8094) | gut metagenome | biome: human; feature: gut; material: Stool; isolation source: human stools | place: Canada | collected 2011-11-29
GCCTTAATCATTACCGAGAACCTGCCCGGCGAACTTTCCAAAGACGAGCGGGCGGTTTACGAGCTGGTAGCCGGGCGTATGCTGGAAGCCTTTTCGGGCAAGTGCGTGAAAGACGTTACCACCGCCGTGCTATCGGCGGGAGATACCGACTTCACGGTAAAAGGGTCTGTGATGAAAGTAGCAGGCTGGCGTGCCGTGTTTGGCGAACAGGAAACGGGCGGGGATGAAGAAGCCGCCAGCCTGCCGCCGCTTCAAGAGGGCGAAAGCCTGCCGATTTCCAACGTGGAACTGTTGGAGAAACAGACCAAGCCGAAACCGCTGCACACGGAAAGCAGCCTGCTTGCGGCAATGGAGAACGCCGGAAAGGAACTGGAGGATGCCGAACTGAAAGCCAGCCTGAAAGATGCCGGGATAGGCACGCCCGCCACCCGTGCGGCGATTATCGAAACGCTGTTCGCCCGCCAGTACATCGTGCGTGAGAAGAAGAACCTTGTACCCACCGACAAGGGGCTTGCCGTTTACAAGATAGTTAAGGACAAGAAGATTGCCGATGTCGAAATGACGGGCATGTGGGAAACCGCCCTTTCCAAGATAGAAGCGGGCAGCATGGATGCCGACACGTTCCGAAAGGGTATCGAGGTGTACGCAACGCAAATCACCGCAGAACTGCTATCGGTGCAGCTATCTGTCGCTACTGGTGAAACCTGTCCCTGCCCCAAATGCAATAACGGGCGCATCCTGTTCTACCCGAAAGTGGCGAAGTGTTCCAACGTGGACTGCACGCTCACCATATTCCGCAACAAGTGCGACAAGCAGCTTTCCGACAAGCAGATTGTCGAACTGGTGACGAAACGCAAGACCGGGCTAATCAAGGGCTTCAAGGGCAAGAACGGCAAGGCTTTCGATGCCTCGCTTGTGCTGGACGAACAGTTCAATGTCGGTTTCTCATTCCCCGAAAAGAAAGCGAAACCGAAGAAATAGCCTATCTTTGCCACTGAAATTTCATTGTGATAGGTTTTACAACTTATAATAATTGAAATTTTAGTGGTTGCGCCCGGCGGGAACCGGGCGCATTTTTTATACGCTCCCGCCAAACAGGTAGGTCGAACAGACCACCCCGTTATCCAGCACCCTGCTTTCCGAGAGTTTCCACAGCGAGCCGAATGTTTCCCCGATAAAGCCGATGCCTTTGCCCACCATGACCGGGACGGTGTAGATTGTTAGGCTGTCCAGCAACCCGGCTTTAATCAATGAAGTAAGCAGCTTGCCACCACCCACCACCAGCATGTCGGTTTCCTGTTTCAGTTCATAGACCCTTTGCAGCGGTTCTTCGGTCAGGAACTCCACGCCGCAGTCCGGCGTCACGTTGGTGTCGTAGTGTGACACCACAAAAGACCGTTTGCTTTTGTACGGCCACCCGCCCCAGTGTTCAAAGATGTAGTTGTAGGTGTTTGCCCCCATAAGCAGGCAATCTGCATCCAAACAGTATTTTCCAACGATAGTTTTTACTTCATCGGGTAACCAATCCAGTTCTTGGTCTAAAGTGGCTGTATGCCCGTCAAGAGATACGGCGATGTACGCTTTAATTTGTTTCATCTTGTTAGGTATTAAACAGTTTAATAATCTGCATTTAACTGTCCGCCAATATCCTAAAAAAGAAGCGTGACCTTACACTGCTTCAAAGCGAGGTACTGGCATACCCAAATGAGGAAACAGGCAAGACCACGCTATGATAAAACATAGCATATCCTGCGCTGAATATCCCCTCATTTTGAAAAGTGCCAGTTTTCGCTTTGGGACGTTCGGCGAACGTATATGTTATATATAAAGACGAAATCACAACCGAGGCTGTTCAATCGCCGTTATTCTCTTATGTTACTTTTGCAAAAGTAATATAAATCACCGGAATAACCTTGTAAATAGCAGAAATCCTGCCGTGTTTCACAACAAGGCAGGACACAAGCACCTAAAAATACACAAGTTTAGCCCATACGCCTACGGGTGGCTTGTGTTCCATTGAAGATTATATGAACCGATGACAAAAAAACTTTGGTTCGCCGTGTCTTTGGTGATGATGTCCCTTTCCCGCATGAAACGGATATAGCTCTTTGCGGTGCGCTCCTTGATGTCCAAGACCTGCTGTAACTGCTCGCAAAGGTCTATATAGGTGATGCGTGTCTGCCGCCCGAAGATGTCACGTGCGACATTCACCAGTTCCCTTTCCTTGCGCTTCTCCTTTTCCTCACGGGGTTTCTCGCCCTTGTATACGTGCATCCCGGCTTCCTTGTCCCATGCAAAGAGCATCAGCGGCACGTCCAGCGGGCTTCCGTCCCTTACTTTCAATGCTTTTACTACCGACTGGGCGGGTTCATCGTCTTTCTCTATAGAAAGGATAGTAGCCGCCTTGCGCTGCAACTCGCTACCCAAATGCCCCCGCAACTTCAAGCCGTTCGGGACGAAGTGCAGCACGCACAAAATACACGTGTTATAGATGCCCGCCAGCCGATAAAGTTCATCTATCACCGCCACGCTTTCCGCTTCATCGTTGGCACTCTTGACAAGGTCTGCTATGCCGTCAATGACGACCAACTGGATGCCGCCGTACTGGTAGTAGAACTTATCCATGCTCTGCACAATGGCGTTCAGGCGTTCTTTGCGTGACATACCCGTCAGGCAGAACGCTTTCAGTTCATCGGGTTTGTCCGGCTGTTTGGCTCGTGCCAGCAGGTTGCTTACATTCTTGAATAGTTGCACTTCCGACTGTTCGGTGTCATAGAGCAAGACCGCCTTGTGCCTGCCGTTGGCGGTTATCTGTATGCCCAGCGTATCTACTTCCGCACCAGCCGGGCAAATGCAGCCCGCCACGATTGCGGCTACATAATTGCTTTTTCCCGTTCCCTCGCCCCCGGTGATGCCGAACAGGTTGCCTTGCGTTCCTAACGGAACGTCACCCGCCGAAATAATCTCTTGCGCTTTGGCGGGCGGGTTGTTGAAATCTATCTCGCATGATTTTAGCATAATCAATGTGTCGCTATACAGGTTGTCTAAAAATTCGATAAACAGTTTCAGGAAATCTTCACGGGTGTTCCCGGCTTTGAAGTAGTCGGATATGTCCTTTTCCTCTTTCGTTCCCGGAAGCGGGAGCAGCAGCCGTTTCACGCCAAATTCTTCCAACAGTTTTTCCTGCTTGCATGAACTTTCCCTGCCCGTCTTGTCCATGTCAAAGAGCAGGACGATGTGCTTGAAGCGGAACGTCAGCCGATAAACCAACGTGGACGGTATCGTCACCGTTTCGCTGTTGAAGCAGATAGCGTGAAAACCGTGTGCCGCCAGTGAAAGCACGTCTTTCTCGCCGCCCGTGATGAATAGCGTGTCGCCTTTGGCTGGCAGTTGTTCCAGCCCGAAACAGTAGTTCTCGCCGAAACTGCCGCCGTAGAGGAAGCGGGGCGTGGAGAACGGGCGGTACAGCTTGATGTGCTGTTTGCCCTTGTAGCCGTACATGGGTTCTGCCACCGATGAAGTGTAGGTGTACGGTTTGCCCTCTGCCGTTTCGCTGTTGTACTCCCGGAGCGAGCAAACCTTGTAACGTTCCAGCAGTTCGGGCGTGATGCCGTACTGTTGCCAGTACACCAGTTCGGCAAGCGGGAACTTCTGTTCCCGGAACTGGTAGGGCTTGACAGGCTTTTCGGGCGTTTCTTCGGGTTTGTCCGCCACTGCCCGGCGGACGGTTGCCGGGGGAACGGAAACCGGAGTGCCGGAAGCCAGCCCTAAACCCAAATCCCGGTCGATGATTTCCAGTATCTCCACGAAGTCAGCCGCCCGGTTGCAGTCCAGCCCCTTTAACTGCCCCACGAGGAAGAAACAGTCGCCGCTGTAACTGTCGTTGCCGAAGTCTTTCATCTTGTAGATGCTGCTCCGGCGGTCGAAATAGATGTTGCAGGAAGCCTTGCTGTCCTCGTACAGCGGGTTAAGGAAGTTGCGACCTATGCGCCAGTTTCCGGGCAGGTAGTGTTTGAATATCGCCAGCCCGTTACTTGTTCTTTCTAAGATTTCCTCTTTCCTTAGCATACAGTTGGTGGTTGGTTATCAGGTTGTCGATGTTCTCCTTGTTGCTCCTTATCAGGCGTTCTTCCAGCATCCGGCGTATCTCGCTGACCTTGTAGAAATAGCGTCCCCTGATGTTGGAATAGGCGATAGTACCCGACACCCGCAGGCGTTGCAGGGTCTTTTCACTTATTTTCAGAAACGTGCAGACTTCGTAGCTGTCCACCCACATATCTTCTTCACTTTGCTTTGCCATTTCCGCATGATTGAAGATGTAATCGGCAATAGCGGTAATCTTGTTGTCCAGTTCCTTATAGGCTTTGGACTCGAATGTTATTATTTCCATAATGGTAACTGATTGATTTGCCGCAAAGTTCGGAAGAAGAAACAGCCTAAAAGTCATGGTTGTACCTATCATGGTATTACTTTTTTGGGGCTGTTTTAAGTCGTAAATAGTTCAAATTCCTTGAAAAAACATCGGTTTTATGACGTTTTTCGCTATAAAAAAGGAAGTACCATGTTGGGGTGAACATGGTACTTATAAATATTGAAATACAGAGTGTTATTTCATATCATCATCATCCATGCGCTTAATAAGGCGTTCGATTAGATGATGAAGATAAGCTGTTCGGTCTTTTCGTTCTTTCATAGCGATATATGCGGCATAATAATCCCCCAAATCTGTATGAAAAACAGTGCTAAGAAAATTCATCATCTCTTTTATTTCTACATTGCCATTATTAAAATCTCCTGATGATGCAAGAGAATATCCCAATTCAACAAGAGAAACTTTCTTACCCGTGAAACGGAAAGGATATTTGTTTAATCTCTGTAAATTATCTTCAATTTGATTATCTGTTTCAAGTTTGATTAGCCTTTTATTGAGATATATACGTAACATTTCATTGGCTATTATTTTGGCTACTTTGTAGTCATATCCAGTTGAGAAATTCGGGTCTTTGTCAAATTGTGCGCTATCTGTACATAGACGTAAATCAGCTTTTCCTCTAACGAAATAGTATTCATCATATACAGTTGAATGGGAACGATAGTATTGATAGAAATCCAAATTTCGGTTGAAGAAGTAAGTCAGGCTATCCAGTTCCCGGTTTAAATAATTCCGGATAACCACATTACTTCCATTGGGACATTGCGTTTCTATCCGATAAATCTTGTAGAAGAATAATAAACGACCAAGTATTTCCGGTTTCTGTGTCTTGAAAAAGGAAATTTCATCTTCTTGTGTTGGAAAAACATAAGTTTGCAATCTATTTCGCAAGTCGTTCACGACAGATTGCAAGCGATGTACCATTGAAAGAGAAGTTTCGATAATATCATAACCGTAGAGGTCGATTTCGTCAATCTCTAAATCAATTTGAAATAATATTTTGTCGAATACTTCTTTCATTTGCAGATTATTAAATCATAGTCCACTTTGCAACTATCCATTGCAAAGTGGACTAATATAATTTATAAATAATCTTCTCGTTGGGGGGTAAATACATCTACCACTTCTCCACCTTCAAGAACTTCAAATGAATGTAGGGTATTTCCCGGTATGGCATAGCTATCTCCTGCATGGAGTAATATGTCAATCGGATTTTCTGAGGTTTCTACTTTTAGCCGATATTCTCCTGAAATGACATATCCGCATTGTTCATGAGGATGTTGATGTGTTGTTGCAAAATTGCCTTTAACATAATTCATTTTAGTTACCATAGATTTTTCACCAACAGCCAAAGAATCCAATGAAACCCCCTTAAAAACTTTTTTTAGGGCTTCTTCTTTTCGTACTACGATTTTTTTCTTTTCCATGTTTCTTCTTTTTAAATTAAACATTTTTTTACTATTTGTTTTTGAAATGTTTTCTTTAAATGGATAGCAGTATAATTCGGCTACACTTAAAACGAATAATTTGCTAAGCATATAATACTTTTGATTTATATTGATAGTTCCATTTGAATATCTCCTCTTTCGTATGCAGGATGATATTCGGTAAGCTCTTTGAAACCTAATTTTTTGTAAGTGTGAATGGCGGGCTTTAATAGGGTATTGCTTTCGAGGAAAAGTTTTTTTGCTTTCATTGTTTTTGCCTTATTAATAGCAGCTTCACAAAGTAATGTTCCAATGCCTTTTCCTCGTACATTGGGACTAACAGCAAGTTTCGCTAATTCATAGTCATATATAGGGTCGTCCATTTTACAGAGAGCACATACTCCTGCTGGAGTGTTTTTATATATAGCTACGAATATGAAACCGCCTTTATCTATTATGTATTCTTGTGGGTGGTCGAGATAGTCCAAGTCATGTGGTTCTATTTTCCAGTGTTGTGTAATCCATTGTTCATTCAATGACTTAAATACTTCTTTGTAGCATGATTTATATAACACGACTTCTATATCTTTTTTTTCTCTCTCTATCCGTGCTTCTTTAACTCGTTGTAGCAGGCTTTTTTCTGTGAGCAAGTCTTCCCACTCTCCGATAGCTCTCCACAAGTCGTGACGTGTTTCTTTGGAAATACATTCTACAGCTACTTCTACGTCTTTACAAAGTTCAGTTAGCATAGTTGCAATATGCTTTCCACGAGATGATAAGGTAATTACTGTACGCCTCTTGTCTGTCTTATCCTCAATTCCTTTTATCAGCCCCTTTGCGGTCATTTCCCTTACGATGTTGCTCACGGACGGGTGACTATGCCCAATTTCTTTGGCTATTCCTGTCACTGTTTTTTCTTCTCCATCTGCTAATACGAAAAGTAGTGGAAACCATTTAGGTTTGATGTCAATACCATACAATTTATAAATACAGTTTGCATCGGCAGTTACAGTATCTGTTAGCATACGCAATCTACTACCAATAGCCATTTTACCTGTTTTTTCAAAAAAATCCATAATATTATGTTTTTGAATACGTAATTGATTACGCAAATATATAACATAATTTTTACCCTGCAAAAAATAATTGAATTTTTCTCTAATGCAAGGTGCAGTTTATGTTTTACTATGATAGTCTAAATACTTGTATCGTTAAGTCGTCAGATAAATATATAGGATTTTGAATACAATACACATTCTCCTGCTATTATTATTCTGTCATTTTCTTTATGACAATGCAAAACACCACCTCTTGAAGATGCTTGATAAGCAAGTAAATCATTTTTTCCCGTTATTTTGCTCCAATATGGAATGATGTGACAATGTCCGGAACCACAAACCGGGTCTTCCGGGACGCTGTGCTTAGGAGCAAATGTACGACTGATACAATCGTATTTTTCATCTTTAGCGGTGACATGCAACAATACTCCTTCCAATTTTTCTACTTCACTCAAATTAGGAGTTAAATTATATACATCCTCTTTAGACGGTAGCACACATACCAAATCTCGCCCAAGATATACCTCTATAGGATATACGCCTATTGCTTTTACAATTGAGGGTGGCGTATCTATCAATTTCAATGGGAAAGCAGGCAAGTCTATATAATACAGATTGTCTTTTCGGGTAGCTTTCAAAACTCCGCTTCGAGTGTGAAATGATATGGTCGTTTTGTTTGGCTCTACAAAAGAAGTTATTACATATGTTGCTGCTAAAGTTGCATGTCCACATAAATCAATTTCCATTTTTGGGGTAAACCACCTGAGTTTATATTGCTCATTTTCTCTCACCACAAACGCTGTTTCTGAAAGCTTATTTTCCATAGCTATTTTCATCATTAATTCATCAGGTAACCATTTTTCTATCAAACAAATGGCTGCTGGATTTCCAGAAAAAAGTTTATCCGTGAACGTATTCACGATGTATTGTTTGATTTTTTTCATCGAAGAAGTATCATATTTCAAGTTCATTAATCATCTGCTGAAGCCTTTCATAGAATTTACCTATGTGATAGCCGTCAATGACTTTATGGTTTGCATCAACGGACATGCCGAGTGAAAGTCGTTCATCTTTTTCGATGTATTTGCCCCATGCTATACGAGGTATTGCGTCATCGGGATTAAGAAAATGCTCACTTGATGATGATGTCATGTCTATCCAAGGAAGACATGACATATAAATCAATTGATACTCGGGACAGTCCTCACCACCGGAAAAGACCGTTTGGCAGTCCGTCAGTGACATTACTTTATCTGTGTATTCCTCTAATGAAGAAGTCAATGCGCAATTGACTACCTGAAACGCTTCGCTTCCTTTTTTAAGGAATGTAAGACTTGGTATAGTCTCTCCAACATCGTATATTTTGCCGTCGATGAAGCGAAGACGAAAGCACTCAATGGAGTTGGCTGCCTTTCCTACAAGGTACACCAACGAGTAATAAAATGACAGACCGTGAACTTTTGTAAATCGTTTAAGATTTGTCACGTCAACACGAAATGCGACATGGTAGAAAGGGAAATCAAGATGACGGAACACATCATAGATTCCTTTTCTCTCCCATTTTTCGATATCTAATTCTTTCATAATTCTATCATCATTTGGATATCGGTACGTTGATAGTGTGAGTTTCTCAAAGGAATTTCGATAAATCCCTTTCTGCGGTATAGACGAACCGCTGCTTCAAGTTTCACACTTGTATCTAAAAACAGTTTCTCTGCACCTTTTGATTTTGCTGTTTTGATAATTGCATCAACAAGCCTTTCTGCAATACCATTGTGTCGATATTGAGGTCTAACGCTTAATTTAGACATTTCCCAAATGTTTTCTTGAGAGTGAAAAACAAGTGCGCATACTCCTGCCACGACATTGCTATCTGCATCTAATGCCACCAATATTTCACCGCCTGTTTCTATGTAAGCGGCTATAGGATTAGCAAACAATTCTTCATCAGACGGTTCAATCCAAAAATATTCGTTAAGCCAAGATTTGGTAAGCTCAACAAATTCATTTTTGTATTCGTTTTTAAATGGTACAATTTGAATATTCATATTTTACAGTTTTATATTATTTCCTGTGCAAAGATATTAAATGCGGAAAAAATATTAAATAAAGAGTTTGATAAGCGGAAAATATCTTATATTTGTGAGATAAATCAAAAATATTCCTGATTTCTTATGTGGGTATATATTTGAAACAGGAAAAAATACGGTAAAAAATGGATGCAACAGATAAAATTATACTGAATGCCCTTCAAAAGGATGCCAAATTAAACATGAAAGTATTGGCTGATGAATTGAATATTTCTAAAAGTCCTTTATATGATAGAGTTAAACGTTTAGAAAATGAGAAATATATTTCTCATTATGCCGCTATTGTGAATAAGGATAAAGTCGGCAAGCCATTAGTGGTATTTTGTCGGCTTGCGTTGTTAGTCCATGAGCATGAAAGCTATGCCCGTTTTGTAGATGAAATAGTGCAATTGGAAGAGGTGATAGAATGTTATTCCATTGGTGGAGAATATGAACTTTTAATTAAAGTGGTTCTTGAAGATTTGGATGCTTATGATAAGTTTAGGTTTGAAAAACTGACACGTATAAATGGCATTGCCAAAATAAATAGTTCAATTGCAATACGTGAATTGAAAAATACCACTTATATAAGGCTTTAGTAGGATTAGTGTTTCATAGTAGTTGTTCAAGTGACAATTTAGTGCAAGGTGCAAGTATATATTTATATATATAGCTTGCACCTTGCACTAACCACAGAATATTTATTTTCAATGATTTGCGTATTTCAAAAGGAAGCGTTATCTTTGAACCCGAAAGTTAGGCAGACAAACAGCGGTCAAAGTCGGACAGGCTTAACGGTTGAAAATCGTTACTGTTTCGTTACCTATTTGAAATTTTGAAAGTAAAGTAGCTGACACATAAGCGGTTAGAGTTATAGGTTCAAAACCCTGTCTCTCCGCTGGAAAGAATTGTAAAACAAAGAAAATCCCTGTAAATTAATACTTTACGGGGATTTTTTATTTTTTGATGTATAGTAAAAATAGGCATATCAAAGTATTCTTTCGGTGTACCTTATTACGGATCACCTGTAAAATATGGAGAGTGTTGCAAAGCTGTTTTCATTTCGCATCAGAAAGCATACTTTTGCATGGAACTATACATACGTATGTGCAGGGTTATATATGTGTACGTACAGTCTTATGCGTACATATGTGATATCCTCATGCCCAAAAAGTGTTTTTTAAAAGATCAAGAACTTTTCAAAAAAGAAGACGACCTTTTTAAAAAATAACAGGAACTTTTTTAAAAACGTCTTGATCTTTTTTATTGCTGCCAATACATCGTAAACCGTCATTCTGTGGAGGTACAAACTTTTCATGTGTACTTTTTGTGGGGAAAAAGCCTAAAATACCCTACTTTATATCAAGCCGAAACAATTTATAAAAAAAGAATATATAGCTGAAAACAAGGATGTTATGTAAAAATATGCTTCAAAACGTTGTGAGAGTATGAGAACATGAATAAGAGCAAGTATTTTTATCCTTACTACATAAATAGTTTATAATAAACCTGTTATATATGCAGTGAGGGTATGAGGGTATACATGGTTCGAACTTTTCTTAGAAACATGCAAAACGGCTATATTCCACGATATAGGAATATATGCCGTTTTGATAGAGGGGAAATTTTTTTATGGTATATAATTCCAATAATCCATATTTGTAACGATTTGAACTATAATTTTACGATCTCCTTCTCGTATTTCGTTGGGAGCATTCTGAGATGCATAAGATATTTTTGCGCCCACTCCTTTTGCTTTTAACATTTTATTGGGAACTCCTTTCTTTATAAGTGCATTGACTACAGCGTCTGCACGTTTTTGGGATAGTTCCATATTGTATTGTGATGATCCTTTTGCATCAGTACATCCTGTAATGAGATATTTTTTGCTTGTGTCTGTCAGCATAATTTGAGCTATTTCATCAATGATAGTAGCTGCTTTAGGAGTTATTTCTGTTTTATCAAACTCAAAATAGATATTGTTGAATAAATCACATAAAACATTGGGCTGGTTTGGAGTCTCTACAATTTGTTTCATGATTATAGGTTTTTCTATTTCTTTTTCTATGATTTTTTCCACATATTGAATTTCCGGTTTGACTTTTAGGGATTTACCACCAATGCGCCACATCAATCGAATGCTTCCTTGCCATGAATTGGCTATATGTTTGTATGGCATGATGAGATAGTCTCCTTGGAGTCCTATGCCAATGTTGTCATTAAGCCACATATTCACGCCTATTCCCAATGAAATAGGGATAAGATTTTGTTTATCCTTCCCTTCTTTAGTATAATCATTTGACAGATTCCATCCCATCTCCTCACTGTTGAATTCTTCCATCCCCTTATAATTGATCTTAAAATTCTTGTACATATAGTTGACCCCCATTCGAAGAAAAGGATCAATATAATTTGAATGGAAATATTCACCTAGGCGCCACTGTAAACCGATTCCTGTCATACCTAGCCATCTTGATTCCTTACCGTTACGGACAGGATCGGAACTGTAGTCTAATGTTCCTTGTAAATCTAGATAAAAATGAGAGTTAAGTTCACGAGCAAAATATAGATTTCCTCCGAAAATGAAATCTTTTTTGTTAGTACCTACAGTGTAACCGCCTTTATTATTAGTATGGAAATTAATAACATTAAAACGTGTCATTTGAAGTCCGGTTGCGCCTATACCTATTTCCCATGCTTTTTTATTATTATCGGTTGTTCCATTCTTTGCGCTTTTTTGTGCATTTATAGGTAAACCGAAACATAATACTGAGGTAAAGCATAGTATGAGATGGATTTTATGTATATATATTTTCTTCATATTTTTATTCTTCATAGATAACTTGTACTTCGGGCAACTCATAAGAGCTGTTATAGTTTTCAATAATAAATGTTTTTTCATCCTTTCCTTTTCGGAGATAACCTTGATAATATCTATAGAAATATGAACTATTGCCATTGTCAATGTATATGGATGAATTTAAAAACGGTGCGAATACTTTGAACGTTGGAACTTCTGCAGAAGATCTGTTATTAGAACTTGATGCTTCTTGTGAACCAGCTGTTGAGGTATATCTGAATGTGATATATGCCATTTTAAGTTTGTTGGCTTCTTCTTCAGTATAAGCTATCGGTTCTACATAGTCCATTCCATTTTCTTTAACGACACGTGTGGTCGATGATTTGTAAATTCTTGTAAAGTCTATTTTTGAAAAATCCAATTCACCTTCTGCAGATGAGAAACTGGGTGCTTCTCCATTGGATATTATTTTTAATTTTAATGTTTTTAGCGTAGGTCCCATTTGATAAGGAGCTAATAAACAAATACCATTCCATTGGAAAGTTTCTCCATAATAAGGCTCTCTAGCTTTTACAGTGTAATAAACGTCACTTCCATCCCAATATTCAGATTGATTGTTTTTGAATTTTCCGGGATTTTCTTGAATGAACCGATAGGTATAAATATAGTAATAATATCCTCCATTATTTGAACTAGAATTTTGGCTTGAATATAATTTTTTGTCTGACAAAATACTGTTGGGATTATTTTTATCAGAGACTCTATATGCGTCTAAATTCCTTGAACCACTATTAGGTAAATAAGAAGGGATATTTTGCCATTGGTCTTCCGGATTAACTTTTCGTTGTATATAGAAATATAGAAACTGATAATCGTATAATGAATTTGAATTATCGCGAAGGATCATTCTCATGCGTACTCTATTGGGAACATATGTGTTTTTAGCGGATTCTTGCGGTGTCTTTCCGGCTAGGGTTACTTCTTTTACCGTTCCCCAGCGTAAGTTTATGTCTTGTATTTCGGGTAAATCTTCTTTAGGTACAATAAACTCTCCGTTTTCATTGGTTATGTAAGTTTTTTCTGCATTGATACCCGGCATACCTTTTACTTGAGCTTTGGGTGCGATTTGTCCAGTTTCATCATATACTTTATAGAGTACACCTCCATCAGTTGTGCGTACATATTCACCATATTCTGATTGAGAATATTGTGCAATAACATTAGGTATACCCTTAATGATGGTAACTTCTGTTCCCGGTTTTCCTGGTTCTCCGGGTTTGCCGTCTTTGCCATCTTCTCCGTCTTTGCCATCTTTTCCGCGTAGATAGTCATAAAAATCATTTAACGTATTTTTTTCACAGTTCCATACTCCACCATTTTTGTGATCGATAAGTGCGTCTGTTGTACCACAACGTTTAGCTAAGTCATTTTTCCACAGTTCATGTGCTGACAAACCATTGCTTCCGTTTATTCCGTCTTTACCGGCTAAATAATTGAAAAAATCATATTCTGAAACTTTGTCAGAAGGCCATTTTTGTCCTGGATTTTTAGGATCATTAATATTGCCTGTTCCTACAGTTTCTTTCCATAGTTCATAAGTGGATTTTCCATTGTTACCATTTGTTCCACTGAGGTAAGTATAGAAATCTGCCATTGTAATTTTATCTTTGGCCCATGCTGAATTATTTTTGTCTTTGATTTTGTCATTTTTGACATCATTCACCCATAATTCGTATGCAGATGCTCCGTTAACTCCTTTTTCTCCTTGAGCTTTTATTCCTGTATCAGTAGTACCTATCCACCAATTTCCGTTATTACCTATATGGGGAGATATGCCATCATCTCCTTTCTCTCCTTGAGCTTTTATTTTTGTATCGGTAGTACCTATCCACCAGTTCCCATTTTTTATAACCGGGGTAAGTCCGTCCGTTCCTTTATCACCTTGTTCTCCTTTGGGGCCTTGCACTGCAATCCCTGTATTGGATGTGCCTATCCACCAGTATCCGTCTTTAATGAAAGGGGTTAAGCCGTCGCTTCCTTTTTCTCCTTGAGCTTTTATTTTTGTATCGGATGTATTGATCCACCAGTTTCCATTAGGACCAATATAAGGGGATGCTCCGTCTTTACCATTTTCTCCTTTTTGACCTTGAGCGGGAAAATTTGTATCATGATTGCCAATGTACCAATTACCATTTTCACCAACATGTGGAGTAATACCATTTTCACCATCTTTCCCTTTTAAATATAAAAAGAAATGTTCCATTGTTGTTTGGTTTTTGGGCCAATTTATATTGCCGTCAGCAACAGATTGTTTCCATAATTCATAAGCGGAAAGTCCGTCTTTTCCATTAATTCCATTCTTTCCATCTTTGCCGATAGCTTTGATTTCTGTGTCTTTATTGCCGATATACCAATTTCCATTTTCACCAATATGAGGTGATTGTCCGTCTCTTCCGCTAAGAAAATCCCAAAAATCGGCTTCTGTATTTTTTGAAGAGGGCCAAATGAGCGAAGGGTCATGAGGGTTGGTGACATTACCTTGGGTGATCAGGATTTTCCATTGATCGTATGCAGACATTCCATCTTTTCCTTTGTCTCCTTTTTCTCCTTTTATATAAACTAAAAAGTCTGCTAAATCAACTTGGGTGGAAGGCCAGTTTATATGACCGGTTTCAACTTCTTCTTTCCATATCTCATAAGCGGATTTGCCATTGGTTCCCTGAGGACCTTGGGGTAATTCAAAATCAATACTGCTGCACGAGAAAAAAAATGTGCAAAGTAGCACTGATAATACATAAATTTTGCATTTCTTTTTTGTATACATGACTATAAATAATTAAAAATGAATTACTTTTTGTTGTTACATATTTGATAAACTCAGTTCTGCTTTATTGAATACTGTATCGTCGGGGGTGTTCATGCAATTTTATATTTTAGGTTATTCTACTGTGTGCGATTTACATTATAATAATATTCACATTTTATTTAGGTGCAAAGTTCTATATTTGGTGCTAAAAAGAAGTTGCGTATTTAAAAGATTTGTTTGCATATAATCAATCTTTTCTTTTATATCTGCATAAAAAGGTTTCCTATTTTTCTTAATGTTCGTTTTTGGATAGTTTTAAATGGTAGATACTTCATATGATTTTACATAAGGAGTATATGTGATAAGTTTTTTCATATATTGATGGTGGATTATGATTAAGTTTTGTGATATTTGTTTTTATATGACGTATAGAAACTCTTAAAATAGATCCATATACCGAGATCAGGAAACAAACTTATTCTTAGCTTCAGTATGTATGATGGAGATAAGTATATTCATAATCTTTAGGATGCGGGATGTTTGTTTAATCGTTTGCGGAAACAGAATATGTTTCGAGAGGAGGTGTACCTTTTGATTCTTCTCCTTTTTTACGTATTTCGTTAGGAGTGGCTCCAATATTCCTTTTACAGTAGGTCGTAAAATGGGAAAATGTCTTGAAATGATAGTCCAACATTATTTGTTTGATGGGTAGGGTACTTTCTTTTAACTTGAATTCAATTTCATAAGATGTTTGCTTTTGTAACCATTGATATGGTGTATCTCCATGAAAGTTTTTTTTGAATAACTGTGTGAAAATAAGGTCGTTATATCCGCATAGAATAGCTAATTCTTTGGCAGTTCTGCAAGCTTTGTAATGTGTCATGACGGATACGAAAAACTGAAGATCATTCGAAAGGGCATAACGGAAAATGGAGGCAATTTCGTTTTTGCTATAGCAAATTTTAAATAATGAGAACAGCTCATATTCTTTGGCTCGATGTAAGTCGGGAATTTCTGTTCCATTTTTCATGTAATCGACCAGCAAATCCAAGTAGGAACGTATTAACGGATAAATGGGAAGAACTTCTACCGGTTTTACTTCTTCGATGGATATGTCTTGTAGATATTCTATTATTCTGCTATGTAGATAAGGGGCCACAATATTACATGCATGGATGACGAGTTGTACATCATCCATTGTTTTGATTTTACATTTATGTAAGCTGCTGATAAAGAAAAATTCATTTTGCACTGCTATCAGAGGCATTGATTCCATTTGATCTCTGAAGAGACATAAAGATCCTTTTAGTACAAAACAAACTTGGAATTCATGGTTTTCATTCAGATTTTGGATAATTTCTCCCTTGCCTATATGAAGATATCTGAATTGGCTGAATCTGGATAGTGCAAGAGGATCACGGTATAAATTCTTTAGTAAAAATAGCATTTCCATATATTATAAACATTTTAAGATAAAAAAAGTTTTGATATATCTATCCCGGGCAAATATAACTTGATATTTAAAATGTTTTAAAGCTATAGAAGGAATATGCAACTAAATCATTGCTAATATGAAATTGAATCTTCTGTTTAAGAAAGAGTTTATCAACATATGAAATTATAAGGTATTTAAGGCCGGATGTTTTGGATAGTAGCTTATAAAGTGGAAGATGTTTACTGATTTTTTATGAGTGAATGTAAATAAGTGATTTGGAATGGAGAAAAATTTAAGGATCTTTTCCTTATTGTTTACAAGATAACAATAAGGAAAAGATCCTTAAATTTAAATTATTGCTGGTATTGGCCATTCACTATAACATTTTTCATACGAATATTGTGAAAAGCATCTTTATTCCATTGGGAAAATTTAGTTTCGATCTTTACATCTTTAAATGAAAAATTGGATAACTCATACTCAGCTTCATTTTTATTCACATTTAGAAATTTGTCACATTTCAGTTCTATGTTGTGCATCGTGATATGGCTTCCGTAGGATTTAGGAATCGTTGTTCTTCCTTTCAAGTCATAAAATTGTTTCCATGACGAAACTCCTAGTAAAGCCTTGCAGAAACCTTTTACATTTTCTACTGTGATGTATTCATAGTGTTGCGGAGTATCAGGCCGCATTTTCAATAGAAGTAGTTCATTACCGCCTTCTGCTCTGCAATTGCGCATTAATACATTATAGACATGGATGGACTCGCTGCCACAAGTCATGCAACTGCCAGTAGTATGATCAAAGAAACAATCTTCTATTAGAATGTTTTTATTGGGACCGTTATAAGTATCCTGATCGGCATAAGGTCCTTTTCCACCTTTAAAGCAGATGGCGTCATCATTTACAGTAAACCGGCATCCTTTAATATGAAAATTGGTACATACATCCATATCTATACCGTCCGCACTAGCTGATTTTATAGGTTTGATAGGAGAGAAAATTCGTAGATTGAGTAATTTCACTTTATCGCAGCGATAATAATGGCTGGTCCAAAAAGGAGAGTTCTGTAAAGTCACATCAGCAACCTGCACATTACGGCAATGAGCTATGTAAAGTAGGCGTGGTCGCATTTCGTCCTTGTTTGTACATTGAGGATTCCATTCGCGACGTAGGCGGAAAGCTTTCCAGTAGGGAGTGCCGTTTCCGTCAATTGTACCTTTGCCGCTAATTGTAAAGGTATCTAACCCGTCGGCATTGATTAATGCACCGAAGTATTTGCAGTATTCACCTTCAATGCGAGTCATGAGGAGAGGGAAATCCATAATGTTCTCACTACCTAGTAAGGTGGCGCCTTTTGACAAATAAAGATGAGTCCCTTGTTTGAAAAAGAGGGAACCGCTTTTATAAATTCCTTCAGGGATGTAAATGACCCCACCGCCATTGGCTGCCGCTTCGTCTATGATCTTTTGTATTTTTTGTGTTTGAACGATATGGGGATTGCTTTCAATTCCATAATCGGAAAGGTCGTATTTTTTTCCTAAGGAGTCAGGATGGACCACTTTAGTTTGGAGAAACCATTCGGAGATAGGAGTACCATCAGGAAACACATTTTGTTTTCTTTGTTCTTTTTTTGCCATTGAGGGTACTATTATGCTCAAGCATAACAGGAGTGATAGTAATTGTTTCATAAATAAGTTTTTCATTTGGTTCATATTATGTGGATGACAAAGAAAAACAATAACAGTCAATTGTATCTGTATTTATTGTTTTATTCAATGGAAAATTGTACGGCTTGATTCTTTTCATTAAGGCGGATGGTTGTGATATAGAGAGATTCCTTAGTCTGGAAAGAACAATTCAGGAGCCTTTTTTTATCTGCACAGTCGTTTCTCCAAACTTATAAAAGCTTGAATAAATCGCGCTTTTTGCCCTGTTTATACTATTTTCCATCTATGTAGATTCTTTTCCATATTTTCAGAGGTTTGTGGCTGTTCCGGCTATTTTTTATTCATGGCATTATATCTAGTTTTGCCATGTTCCTTGATGAAGAAATGAAGGGATTAGATTTTATGTATAACTTTAATTAATTACAAATGAAAGACTCGGAGAACAAACTATCGGGAAGTATGCATTCTTTTAAAAGGATGCTTTCCTTTGGTATTCTTATGGTAATTGCGATGACCCTGTTTGCTCAGGTTAAGAATGTATCGGGCGTGGTGCTTGATAAAAAAGGGGAGAGCATAATTGGTGCCAGTGTATTGGTGAAAGGTACTACTAATGGTACGATTACCGATTTTGACGGTAATTTTGTTTTGAGGAATGTGGCCGACAATGCCATTTTGCAGATTAGTTTTGTCGGATATCAAACTTCAGATGTATCAGTTAAGGGACAGAACAATATTAAGGTGGTATTGTCAGAAGATACTGAGACATTGGATGAGGTGGTAGTCATAGGATATGGCTCGGTTAAGAAAAGCACTTTGACGGGTGCGGTTGCCAAAATGGATTCTAAGGCAATAGAGGATCGTCCTTTGGCTCGTGCAGAGAATGCTTTGCAAGGTCAATTGGCTGGAGTGACAGTACGTAATACAACAGGTGAGCCGGGAGCCGATATGCAGATCCGTGTCCGCGGTGCGGCTTCTGTCAATGCAAATTCCGATCCACTTTATGTGGTTGATGGGGTGCCTATGAATACGTTGAGCGGATTGAATCCTTCGGATATCGCTTCCATAGAAGTTTTGAAAGATGCTGCTTCTGCTGCGATTTATGGTTCACGTGGTTCCAATGGAGTTGTTTTGGTTAGTACTAAACAAGGTAAGAGTGGAAAAGCGAAGGTGGCGTTCAATGCTAGTTTCGGTGTACAGACATTAGAGAAAAAAATGGATGTGCTTAATGCGACGGAATGGATGGAATTTAAATTGAGATGGAATGATGCAAACTATTTGCAGGAAGCGAAGAAATTGGGTTTGACTAGTGCCAGTATAAAGGATGATAATGCCACACGTTTGTCTAATCTCGGAATTCAGGCAGGTACGGCAAACTCTTATCTGGTTGTTTTTGATGAACGTTGGTTTAACTATTTGGGAGATGACATGAGGAATGCGCATACTTATACTCCCAATCCGGAACAACTTAGCCTGTTGGATTGGCAGGATGAGTTTTTTCGTAACTCTATCGTACAGGATTATAGTTTGAATGTTTCGGGAGGGACGGAAAACACATCTTATTTATTCTCAGGTGGATATATGAATCAGGCTGGTATCGTTACCGGTACGGGATATGAAAGATTCTCTTTTCGTGCCAATATTGAATCAAAGATAAACAAATATCTTACAATAGGTATGAATATGGCTCCTACGTATATTGTGCAGGATGGTTCCGGACAGGCAAATGGTAAGGATTCCCAGGTACATCAGGCTTTGTATGCTACACCGGTATCGGAACCGGGGGTAGGATATATGACAAATGTTGATCCGAATCCCTATTATCTTTGGGCGGGAAGCACATCGAGTCCGGTTTATAATATGGAGAAGAATATCAAACAGAATAGAATGATGCGTTTGGTTGGGAATGCTTTCGTACGTATCACTCCGTTTAAAGATTTCAGGGTAGAACTTTCTGCTTCGGCTAATTATTATGATTTGGATGGAAATGATTATAAGTACACTAGTACAACCGGTAGTTGGGCGCAGGGAGAAGGACAAAACTCTTCGGGGGGGCATAATACGGAAAGAAAATGGAGTACTCTTTTGCAGGCTCTTGCAAATTATGACCATGTTTTTGGCAATCATGGAATTAGTGTAATGGCGGGTTTTTCTTCCGAACAGAGTAATCTTGGTTTCAGTACGGCCCAATCTTTTAACAAACCATTTCCCAATGATGCCATAACAGGTTCCTTTGATGGTTCGAAAGTTACAGCAGGAACTAATACGGTAACAGAGAAAACAGCGAATAAATTGTTGTCTGTGTTTGGACGTTTGCAATATAATTATGCAGAACGTTATATGTTGTCCGGTAGTTTGCGTTATGATGGCGGTTCCGTATTCGGAGCTAACAATAAGTGGGGCATCTTTCCGGCTGTTTCCGGAGGTTGGTTAGTGTCAAATGAGAAATTCTTTAAAAATTGGAGAATGTCTTGGTGGAATACATTGAAGCTGAGGGCTAGCTATGGTGTGACCGGTAATAATTCTATCAGTAACACGGCTGCTTATCCTACTTTGTCTGCAGGAAATTATGCAGGTGCTCCCGGTTATAAGGCAAATTCTTTAGGTAATGCTGATTTAGGTTGGGAAAAAACACATAGTACTGATGTTGCGCTTGATTTAGGATTCTTCAATAATAGAATTCAATTGTCGCTGGATTGGTATACCAAGAATACGACTGATTTGTTATATCAGGTACCTGTGGAAGGAGCTTCCGGTTTTACTACCGTTTGGGATAATTTAGGAGATATCCATAATGAAGGCTTTGAGATCGAATTGAATACGCATAATCTCACAGGAAAATTTTCATGGAGTACGTCATTCAATATGTCATATAATAAAAATGAGGTGAAAGCTCTAGGGAAAGATAATACTCCGGTATATTCGGGATTTGATAAGAACAATCCGTCTAATATTCTGACTGTGGGAAAGCCTGTTAATACATTCTATATGTATGATGCAATAGGTGTATGGAAAAATCAAGCTGAAATTGATGCTTATAGTGCTGCCCATGGAGGAAAGCCGGTTACTTTTGAAGGAAAACAAATTGTACCGGGTGATATCCGATACAAAGATGTAAATAATGATGGTGTGTTCGATAAAGATAATGACAGGGACTATTTAGGTAGTCCTACTCCTAAATTAGTATTTGGAATGACGAATACTTTTACTTACAGAAATTTTGATTTGTCTATCTTGATGACAGCTCAGACAGGAGGAAAGATTTTTGGTGTATTGGGACGTGCCATTGACCGTCCGGGTATGGGGGCTAAAGGGAATGCTTTAGGACATTGGAGAGAGGCATGGTGGTCGGAAGATGAGCCGGGCAATGGAAAAGTACCTTATATTTTAAGTTCTACTACAGGTGCTACGTTAGACTCCCGATGGTTATATTCTTCCAATTATCTGCGTATCAAGAATTTGACTTTGGGGTATAAATTACCTATTAATCCTAAATTTATTTCCTATGCACGTGTATATGTATCCATTGAAAATCTGGCTAAATGGGATAGTTATTATGGAGGGTACTCTCCGGAGGCGGCCAATACGGCAGCCAGTTCCTCACCCGGAGGTAGCAGTGCTTTGGGATTGGACTATGGTGGTTATCCTTCACCGAGAATTTACACTTTGGGTATCAACGTTAATTTCTAATAAAAATATAGAGCTATGTTCAAATTAAAAAATATATTGCAATTGAGTGCATTGATGTTCTTTGTTATGTCGTGCGATGATTATTTGGAAACTCCTCCTGCTGATTTAATGACCTCTGATGGTTTCTATCAGACTCCCAGTCAGTCTGAACAAGGGGTGGTAGGTATTTATTCCGATTTGCGTGAACTTGCCAATTCAGAGTATTTATTGATGTCTGAATGTCGTTCGGATAATGCATGGACAGAACCAAGACCTAATGGGTTGAGAGATTTTTCAGAGATAAGCACATTCAGAGCTACCAGTGATTTGGCAACTTTTAATAGTGTATGGAATACATGGTATAAAGTAATTTATGATGCGAATACTGCTATTGCCAAAATAGCAGGATGTAACTTTGAATCGAATGATAAGATTAAAAAGCAGTTTATGGGCGAAGTCTATTTTCTGAGAGGATGGGCTTATTTTGAGTTATCACGCCTTTTTGGTAATGTTCCGATTATTGATGCTCCTTTATCGCCTAGTGAAGTGAAGAAAGTACCTCAATCGTCTGCACGGGAAGTTTTGGATAATATAGTGGTTCCTGATTTGATTAATGCGCAGACGATGCTTCCTCTAAAAGAAAATATGGTGAGTGCGAATGGAACTTCGATTGTATTGCAGGGGCGTGCGGACAAGATGGCGGCAGAAGCTATGCTGGCACGTGTGTATATGACTTTGGCGGGTTTCCCATATTATGATTCCGATGCCAAGATATTAGCTAAAAAGCAATTGGAAATTGTGTTGAATTACTCAAAATCCAATCAGAATAAATATTGGGCTCCGACACTTGATGAATGGAGAAAGCAGTGGATGCCGAGCACGGATTATTATAATAAATACTCTATTTTTGCTATTCAGTATCGTACGGGAGGAACAGGCAACAGCGCTTTGTTTAATTTCAGTATGGCTCTACCTCCTTCCTATACGAATAGAAGAATCTTTGGAAATGAAATTTATGTGGAAAAGAGTTTGATGTATGAATTTGATAAAATTTATTCTGATGGGAAAAAAGATGGAAGAGGGAATGGTTTTTCTGTTCTGACAGGATATGAGGCAGAGCCTAATTATCCGGCTTATACGAATACAAAAGAGAAATTGATTTTGGAAGATGGTTCGCAAGTGGATGTTTATACAAAATCAATGTTTTATAAGTTTATGCCTAGTAAACGGAAGATAGCGGAACTTGGGATGTCACTGACTCCGGAAGTCACAATGAAAGACGATAATGACTGGCCTGTAAATCTTCCTATTTTACGCTTGGAAGATATGATGTTGATGTATGCTGAGTTATTGGTTGAAGAAGGTAAAATAATGGAAGCTGTAGCTTATGTGAATGATATCCGTAAAAGAGCCGGTTGTGATGAGGTGAATACGGTAAGTGCTGCAGATGCTTTGAAATTGATAAAACGGGAGCGTAGAATAGAATTAATGGGAGAAGGAGTGCGTTGGTTTGATTTGGTGCGTTGGGGGGAATGGCAAACGGAAATTCAAAGTTTATTTGATAGTTATCATAATCCGGATGGTACCGATAAGAATAATGTAAAGACAGGACGTTATTTATATCCTATTCCATTGAATCAATTAAATGTGACTCCGGGATTATATAAACAAAATGAGGGATATTAAGTATATAAGTTAAACAAAGTTAGTTTTGAAGGTGAAAAGGTAAAGAGGTGTGTCAAAAGCTATTTTTGATAATTGCTTTGTTATGTGGCACACCCTCTTTTTATCGGAAAATAGAGAAGTAGATTATTTATGAAAAATAAAAAGTTGCTTATTGCCATTTTGTGCATATTTGTATTTGATTTGCCGGGGGCTGCTAATCGCATTCGGCAGAATTTTGACTTTGACTGGCAGTTTAGATTAGGAGAAAATGGAGATTTTAGAGAGGTACAATTACCGCATGACTGGAGTGTGGAGTTGGATTTTGATGAAAAAGCAGGAGGAGCGAGTGGTTATTTGCCGGGTGGCATAGGTTGGTATCGCAAATCTTTTATGATTCCGGCGAGTTACAAAAATCAAAAAGTTAGTCTTGTTTTTGATGGTATTTATCATAAAGCTACTATTTTTTTGAATGGAAAGGAGATTGCTTATCATCGTTATGGATATACTTCGTTTGAAACAGATCTGACCCCTTTCCTGAAATATGGAGAGAGTAATGACTTGAAAATCAAGGTAGATCATTCAGAAATTTCTCGCTGGTATACTGGTTCCGGCATTTATCGGCATGTCTGGTTGCAAGTGACTAACCCTGTTCATGTAAAAATGTGGGGAACTTATGTTACGACACCGGAGATAACTGAATCCCAGGCAACGGTCAAGATTGTCACTACTATCGAAAACTCCATGGAGTTACCGACAACAGTGATTGTCCAGCAACGCCTGTTGGATGGTGATGGAAAAATTGTAAAAGCAGAAGGTAAAGAGGTGATGGCCCGGACTACGTTGAAACTTGATAAAGAAAAAACAGCTGAAGTAGTTCAGAATTTGTTAGTCAGCCATCCTAAATTATGGGATTTGGATTTTCCCTATCGTTATACGGTGGAAACCATTATAAAAAAAGGAGGAAAGACAATTGATAAATATCTGACTCCTTTTGGAATACGTTCAGTGAAATTTGATAAAGACAAGGGTTTTTTTCTCAATAACAAACATCTTAAGCTGAAAGGCATGTGCCTTCATCAGGATGCAGGATGTTTGGGAACGGCTGTACCGGATAGGGCTTATGAACGCCGTTTGCTTATTTTAAAGGAATTTGGCACGAATGCTATCCGTTGCTCGCATAATCCTCCTTCTCCGGAATTTCTTAACTATTGTGATTCTATTGGCTTTTTGGTTATAGATGAGGCTTTTGATAAATGGAAATCGGGATATTATGAAGAATTTTTTGATTCTAGCTGGCAGCAGGATATCAGCGATATGGTAATTCGTGACCGTAATCATCCTTCTGTTATCTTGTGGAGTATAGGTAATGAGTTGGCTGAGGCAAAATTAAAAGATGATACAGGGATTGAACGTGCTGGTATGTTGCAGGATTTTGTACATCAACTGGATCCGAGCCGTCTTGTTATGCTCGCTTTGCAGCCGGGATTTGAAGATAAATTTGCTTCGGTGACAGATGTACTAGGGTATAATTATATGGAACCTCGGTTGATTTATGATAAAAAGAAATACCCGGAACGTATTTGCCTGATCAGTGAGAGCTATCCTTATTATAGTAGCATACGTGAATTTGATTCACGTGATTATGATGAGAAAAATCCATGGAATTATGTAATGGAACATGAATATATTTGTGGCTCTTTCATGTGGACCGGTGTGGATTATATTGGGGAGAGTTCAGGTTGGCCTAGTAAGGGATGGCCTTCTGCTCCGTTTGACATGTGTATGTCTGAAAAACCTAGAGGAGGATATTTTCGGGCTTTGTGGAATGAGAAGCCTTTTTTGGGACTTTATGTCATAGATTATAATTTGGATGAAGATCCGGGTAAAGACCATTGGCAAGCACCGGGAATGGTACACGATTGGACTTTTCCTTATCAGGATGCGCGTGTCATGCAGATTCAAACGCCGTCTAATTGTGACGAAGTGATGTTGATAGATCCTAGAGGAAAGGTATATGGACCTAGAAAGCCACGGGATTATATAAATAATACGATTAAATGGAATCAACCTTATCGTCCGGGTAAGGTGGTGGTGATAGGGTATAAAGATGGGATAGAAGTGTGCCGTGACAGTATACAGACTTCCGGAAATAAAGCTGTCCGTTTTACTCTGAAAGCGGATCGGGAACAGTTAAAGGCTGACGGGCAGGATTTATCTCATATCTCTTTGAATTTATATGATGAACAAGGCATCCCCATACGGATAGATGACAGACAAGTGAAAGTGACCGTGGAGGGTAACGGACGTTTGATGGGGATAGATAGTGGCGAGATGCGTCGTAGTGAACGTTTTAGCAGTCATACTTTACCCACTTATTTGGGTCGTGCCCAAATAGTAGTACAGGCAGGGCGTATGCGGGGACAGCTCAAAGTAAAAGTGGAGGTCGAAGGAATGGCATCGCAGGAACTTGTTCTGCTTGTTGGTTAGTAAAGACTTCCTAATTAAAAAAGGTATTATTCTGATGTTAAACCGAATGATATGAAAAATCGTATATTTTTTTTGTTGCTCTTCTTTGTTTGTCTGGAATGGAATGCATATGCAGTTATTGATATACAATCTATTCATATTACATCCAGTGACGGATTGGCCAATAATACAATTAGAGATATTTTTCAAGATAAGAAAGGCTTTATCTGGATTAGTACCACTAATGGACTGAGCCGGTATGATGGTCACTCTTTTATAACATTGTTACCGGAAAAGGATAGTCCGATTTCATTAGCGGATTATCATGTCAAGAAGATTGATGAAGATAAAAATGGTTTTTTATGGGTGCTTTCTACTTCAAATGTATTCAGTTGCTATGATTTAAGACATAATTGTTTTGTGGATTTTACAGGATGTGGGGAACACGACCAAGCTTATGCTTATCGTGTAGAAACTGCTAATGGTGATAATTGGTTATGGGATGGACAAAAAGGTTGCAGAAAGATTTCATTTGAAAATGAACATTTTTCCTCTGTGACATTTCAATGTGAAAATGGCAAACTACCTTCTAATAAAGTGAATAGTTTGATTGAAGATTCTAGAGGGAATGTTTGGATTTGTACTCAGGAAGGATTGGTGAAAGTAACAAGAAACAAAATCGAAGTAATTTCTGATATGCATAATTTCAGAGCAGCATTTTCTTATGAGAACGCATGCTTTTTTCTTGCTGATAATGGTGATATTTATGTTTATGATGAGGATGAAAAACTACATTTTGTTCAAAGAATCGGAAAGGATGACGTTGACTTTCATTTTACTACTCATTTTGGCACGAAAGATGATTGGTGGCTTTTTACAACAAAAGGAAGTTACAGGTTTCATTTATCTACCCGGCAGGTAAGATTAGACAACCCGATTAATATCCCCAACGCTCGTTTTGTCAGAGATAATCAGGGGGATTTCTATGTTTTTAATCAGACCGGTGTGTTGCATTATTTTCAGAAGGAAACCGGAATATGTAAAATACTGTCATTGATAGATGCCGCTCAGATGATGCCTGCTGCCGAGGAACGCTATGAAGTAATACAGGATAACAGAGGATTGATATGGATATCTACTTTTGGCTATGGTTTATTTGTGTATAATCCCCAAGAAGATATAATCAGCCATTACACTTATCAGGAGACTGGTAAAAATCTAGTTCATTCCAATTTTCTGCATAGCTTATTACTCGATCACTCGGGAAATGTATGGGTAGGATCGGAGTTTGCCGGTGTTACACTTTTGTCCGTATTAAGTGAAGGATCTTATCGTATTTATCCGGAACATGAGAGTATAAATGATTATGTGAATGCTATACGTACAGTGGTAAAGATGCCCGATGGTGGTTTCTGGTTTGGTACGCGTCAAGGGAATGTTTACGCTTATGATAAAAATTTGGAGGCTGCATCTTGTTATAAGATGCCATACAATTATATTTATGCGGCTTCTTGTGATGGAGATGGTAAATTATGGTTGGGAACCCGTACGATGGGTTTATGTATTGACGGACGTTGGTATCATAAAATGGCAGGTGATACCTTGTCATTGGCACATGAGAATATATTCGATATTTATCGTGATGATAAAAATAGGATGTGGATAGGAACTTTTGGGGGAGGACTGAATTTGGCGGTTTCACGAAAAGACAGGTATGTTTTTCGTAAGTTCCTGACTGGATCCGGTCGTTTGCAGGAAGTCAGGATGATCACTCAGGATAATAAAAAAAGGTTATGGGTAGGAACTAATAAGGGATTATGTGTTTTTTATGGAGATTCCATTATTGCTGATGCTCATAATTATAAACTTTATAATTATGAAAATGGAGATTTGCCCGGATATGAAATTAAATGTATTTTTCGTGATAGTCAGAATCGTATGTGGATAGGAATGTTGGGAGGCGGATTTTCTGTTTGTAACCCTAGTGAGGATTATAGGAACTTGAAATTTGTCCATTATTCCACAACTGATGGTTTGGTCAATAACATGGTAGAGTCTATTATCGAAGATAAGACTGGAAAAATATGGATTGCCACTCAGTATGGTTTATCTCGTTTTTCACCTGATACGGAAACTTTTGAAAATTTCTTCTTTTCAGCTTCTATGCAAGGAAATGTATATAACGAACATGGCGCTGCCATAACTGAAGATGGACTTTTGCTATTTGGAACAAATCATGGAGTCATAGTCATTGATCCTTTGAAAGTAACTTCATCTCCTATGACCCGGAATGTTATTCTAACTAATTTGAAAGTGAACGAAATCACAGTACAGGTTGGTGAGAAGGATTCTCCTTTGACACAGGCGTTAAGTTATACACAGAATATAAAATTAGATTATGACCAGAATTCATTCATTATAGAATTTTCAACATTGGATTATTCTTTGGCATTTCCTTCAAGGTTTATTTATAAATTGAGTCATTTTGATAATGAATGGAGTACCCCTTCTTCTTTGAATTTTGCTTCTTATAAAAATCTTTCTCCCGGCACTTATCATCTGCATGTAAAAGCATGTAATTCTGCTGGGATATGGAGTGATGAAGAAACTGTGCTCAATATTGTTATCACGCCTCCGTTTTGGGAAACCACTTGGGCCTATCTTTTTTATTTTCTTGTCGTTGTTATTGTGTTGTATGTTGCTTTTTGTTTGATACGGAATTTCAATAATTTACGGAATCGCATTCAGGTAGAAACACAGTTGACAGAGTACAAACTCATGTTTTTTACTAATATTTCACATGAATTCCGTACTCCGTTGACAATGATTCAGGGAGCTTTGGAAAAAATAGAGAGCTTGAATAAGATTCCCAAAGAGATGGTTTATCCCATACAGTTGATGAATAAAAGTACGAATAGGATGCTTCGTCTGATTAATCAATTGTTGGAATTTCGTAAAATGCAGAACAATAAACTTTCCTTGATGCTGGAAGAAACAGATGTGATGGTGTTCTTTTATGATATTTATCGAAGTTTCAAGGAAACGGCAGATGACAAACAGATTGATTTTCATTTTGCTCCTTCTACGTCATCTTATAAGATGTTTGTTGATCAAAGTAAATTGGATAAAATAGTCTATAATCTTCTTTCGAATGCTTTAAAATATACTCCTAAAGGAGGAAAGGTTGTTTTTGCAATTATCGTTAATGAGGAAGTGGGGAAATTATTTATATCGGTTAGTGACAACGGCGTAGGGATTCCTAAGGAGAAGCAAGGAGAGCTGTTTTCCCGTTTCATGCAAAGTGGTTTTTCACATAACAGTGTGGGAATCGGTTTACATTTGACTTATGAACTGGTAAATGTACATAAAGGAAGCATTTCATTTGATGAAAATGAGGGAGGTGGTTCTGTGTTTACTGTTATCTTACCGTTAGATTCCAGTGTTTATGGAAAAAACGATTTCCTAGTATCAAGCATCCTTCAGGAAGAATCGTTTGTTCATGAGCAGTGTGATACCTATTTAACAGTAAATCATGATTCAGTGACCCCGGACCCTTTGAATAAAAAAAGAATATTGATAATAGAAGATGATGGAGATGTGCGTAAGTTTTTAGAAACGGAACTTGGTATTTATTTTGAGATCATAAGTGAACCGGATGGGCTTTCCGGTTTACAAAAAGCTCAGTCTTTTGAGGTAGATTTGATTATTTGTGATGTATTGATGCCTGGTATGAATGGCTTTGATGTGACACGTAAACTGAAACGTGATTTTGAGACCAGTCATATTCCCATTATTTTGCTGACTGCTATGAGCACTTCGGAAAATAAACTTGAAGGGGTAGAAAGTGGTGCGGATGCATACATAACGAAGCCTTTCAGTTCCAGATTGTTATTAGCACGTATATTTCAACTTATTGAACAGAGGGAAAAGTTAAAACGAAAATTCTCTAATGACCCTGCTATGACAAGTCAGGCTTTATGTTCTACAGAACTGGATAGGAAATTTGGTGAAAAATTGCAGACTATTTTGGAAAAACAATTGGACAACCCGGAATTCACTATAGAGGATTTTGCATCTGCGGTGGGGGTAAGCCGTGCTGCTTTTTTTCGGAAAGTAAAAGGAGTGACCGGATATACACCTAATGAATATATGCGTATCCTTCGTATGAAAAGGGCTATGGAACTTTTGCAGGAGGGTATATACAATGTAAGTGAAATAGCTTATAAAGTAGGAATGAATGACCCTCTTTATTTTAGTAAATGCTTCAAATCTCACTTTGGAGCACCCCCTTCGGCTTATCTGCATAAAAAATAAATAAAGGAGCGCTTGAAAGATTATAATGTTTTCTTATTTTTGATGGATTTATACCATAAAAAGGTGACTAGCACGATAAATGCAAGGAAAATGGTAATCATTTCTGATTGGTATGTCATTGGTTCCACCCAGATTTCGTGGAAGGCATTCCATCTTCCCATAACTTCTACGAAAGTCCAAAATACGACTACTGTAGCAATAGAAAAACGGAGAGCGTATCCCCATTGACTGATATTTATCAATCTTCGGAACATAAATAGTGATCCTACAAGGCAGCCGAATGCAACCAATGCGGTGATAGGATGGCGGTCACCTATAAAATTATCATCATAGCAGAATAGCAATACCATGTAATTGGTCCATAAAATAAGATTCAGCTCCATGAAAGTAACCAGTGAGGTGTGGCGTGTCATGGGACGCATTTCTACTTGTACTTTGCTGTTGCGGAAAAATACCCGTTGCAGATAATTGAAAAAATCGCATCCGCTTTTTATATTGAATAAGTAGAGTAACATGAACATAATCCAAAATCCGAAAGAAGAGGGCATGATCAGATATTCTGGTTTGGTTACCACTTCTCCGTCTACTATGAGTGGCTGTACTCCGAAACGATGTGCGTAATACACATAAATGAATTCAATCCATCCTGTCCAAAATAACAGACCTCCGAATAGCCCCCAAAGAGTTTGTTGAGTATCTCCTTTGGCAAATACGCCCGTTATGACCATTATTAAGCCTATTAATCCCATGAAAAAGGTTGCGTAATGCATGGTTACCGGTTCCATCAGGTGTTCCATTAAGATCATCAATGCATGTCCTAGCGGCATGGTAAACAATACAATTAGGAATGAGGTGATACCGATAAACACATTTCTTTTTTTTAGTTTCATTTTTTCTTCTTTCTTTCTATGTGATATAAAATTACAAATAAAGTTCCGAATATAAGTGCCGCCCATGTGATACTGATTACTACTAAGTATCGATTATATAAATATTCCCCATCTTCGGGAGTATGGTTCAAAGTGCAAAGCAAACATCGGCACAATGGATTATTTGCGTCGTGGGAACAATAGGAGTAAATAAGGAATGACAGACTACCTATAAGTAGGGTTAGTACAGCCAGAATCTCTATCTTTCTATGATGAAGTGTCTTGTTCACAGGCATTTCATGATGTACCAGTTTAACCATGCTTGTTTTTTTTTGCAAAATTAGTTATAGAAGTATATACTGACAATACCTATTAATGGTGATAAAATCCAGTTTTATACCTAAAAATAAGTACTTGTGTACTTTATTATATATGTGATTATTAGCAATAAAACCCCAATTTTTAGGTATTGTGTACCCTTGGTAGTAAGGGTAACTTTGCAACAAATTTTAAAACATAAAATAATAACTATTAATCAATAAAACAAAAGTATTATGAAATTGAAAAACTATTTAGCGATGATGGCTATTGCATTGTGTGCAGTAGCATGTAGTGATGATGATAATAAAAAGGAAGATACCGTGATCCCGGCTCAGGAGGTTGCTGGTACTTACAATGGAACATTATCACTCTCAGTATCAGGAAATGATCAAGGAACGTCAGACAGTCAGGTGAAAATTACTGCGGAAGAAGGAGGAACTGTTCAAGTTCTTCTAGTTGGTGGTGCTGGTGAAGGAATGATGTCATTGCCGGATATTGCTATACCTGGAATTAAAGTACAGACCTCCGATAATGTTACTTATACTTTTCCGGAAAGTGCTATTGATGTAACTGTTGGTACTGTAAAATATACAGGAAGTTTACAAGGAACGATTAAGGATGAAAAAGCTGATCTGATCTTTACACTAAAGCCGGGAGCCATGCCTATGGCTATTACTGCGACTTTTGTAGGCACTAAATAGCATGAAAAGATATCTCTTTATTATATCCATGCTGGGAATGATGCTTTTGCCATTCTCGGCATGTGATGGTATTTTGGAAGGAATATATGATAGTCCTGCTGCTTCGGATAGTAATGAATTCGGTTTCATAAGAACAGACCCTTCTACCCATTCGGGTACTATTTATATTGATGCTACTGATTATAGACGTTGGACTTTTATTGATTTCCATACACAAAAAGTAGATTCTGTGAATGTGACAGATTCTGACCAGAAAGAACCGGAGGAATGGGATATTGCTGTCCATCGTTATGACGTTAAAACCAATGCTGGAGCAGTATTGGAAACCGGTTTCACAGGTTTTTCCGCTTTACAGAATGCGAGTGCGATGCCCGAAGGAGTCTATGTGGATGATGTTTGGACTACCGCTAAGGTAGCCATTGATATGTCAGGTATGATGGATGGCAATATTGTTTATATGGAATCCTATTATAATGAAGAACTATCCAAATGGTTGAATGTTGATAAAAGTAATATGCCACCTACCTATACTCTTTCAAACAAGGTTTATATGGTAAAGCTGAAAGATGGAACTTATGCGGCTGTTCGTCTCACAAATTATATGAATGCTAGTGGTGTAAAAGGCTTCATGACTATTGACTATATTTATCCGTTTGAATTGTAAACCGACATACGATATGCATAGACTACTCAGAAACGTGTGCTTGATATTGTGTTGGCTGATGGCGATACCAGTATCAGCACAACGAATTATTTCGGGAACTGTATTTGATGAAAATAAAGAACCTCTGATGGGAGCAACAGTCTCCGTAAAAGAAAAAGTAACTTTGGGAACCACTACGGATACACAGGGAAAATACACATTGAAATTACCCGATAATAGAGAATATACTCTGCAGGTTTCATACATGGGGTATATCTCGCAAACTCATAAAGTGTCTGTCAGCAAAACAGGTAAAGTTGATTTTATACTGAAAGAAGATGCTGTAAATATGGAAACTATAGTTGTAACAGGAACCCGTACTCCGAAACTCCTGAAAGATGTTCCTATTGTTACTCGGGTCATTACTGCCGATGAAATAAAGAAAGTAGATGCCACCCATATTGGAGATTTGCTTCAGGCAGAACTGCCGGGAATTGAATTTTCTTATTCCATGGACCAGCAAGTTTCTCTCAATATGCAAGGATTTGGTGGAAATGCTATACTTTTTCTGGTTGATGGTGAGCGTCTGGCAGGTGAGACTTTGGATAATATAGACTATAACCGCTTGAATATGGACAATGTGGAGCGTATTGAGATTGTAAAGGGTGCGGCTTCTTCACTTTATGGTTCGAATGCGGTAGGAGGAGTGGTAAACATCATAAGTAAAGTGTCTGCGGAGCCTTGGACTGTGAATCTCAATGGACGTTACGGGGCTTATAATGAGCAGCGTTATGGAGGAACAATAGGTTTCAATGCCGGAAAATTCAATAGTGTGACTAATGTACAGCATACCCAAGTAGATGAAAAAGATTTGGCAGATGGAAAAACAAATGAGGAAACGGAGGATTGGGCATTTAAAAAGGTGTATGGTGATAAAACTTGGAATTTCAAAGAACGTTTGGTCTATACTGCTAATGATCATCTGAAACTGACGGCACGTGCTGGATATTTTTTTCGTGAACGTGAGAAGTCACAGACTAGTAAAGACCGTTATCGCGACTTCAGTGGTGGGGTGAAAGGAAATTATGTATTTGATAAAGATAAAGATCTGGAAATAGCTTATTCTTTCGACCAGTATGATAAGAGCGATTACTTGCCACAAGATGCTAATGATGTACGTGATTATAGTAATGTACAACATTCGGTTCGTACTTTTTATAATCATACTTTTGTCGGTAAGCATATTCTCACCTTGGGTGGTGATTATATGCGTGATTATTTAATGTCCTATCAGTTTGCCAATAATGGAAGTAAACATCAGTATACAGTGGACGGTTTTGCACAGTTTGACTGGAACCCGACGAAATATTTCAATGTCATCACAGGATTACGTTTTGATTATTATTCGGATTCCGATATTAATCATTTCTCTCCCAAATTAGGACTGATGTATAAAATAGGAAACTGTTCATTGAGAGGTTCCTATGCCGGTGGTTTCCGAGCCCCTACTTTGAAAGAAATGTATATGAATTTTGATATGGCAAGTATTTTTATGATTTATGGTAATCCTGACTTGAAGCCTGAAACCAGCCATAATTTTTCTCTTTCGGCAGAATATATTAAAGGTCGTTATAATTTGACGGTGACAGGTTTCTATAATATAGTTGATAATCGTATCACTACGGCATGGAGTGAGGCGTTGAAAGGACAGGTATATACCAATATATCAAATATCAAGATATCTGGTGCCGAGGCAAATGCTTCCGCCAAATATCCTTGTGGACTGTCGGCACGTTTATCTTATGCTTATACACATGAGAATATCAAGAAAGGGCAACCTGTCATTTCAAGTACTCGCCCGCATACGGCTACTGTCCGTCTTGAGTATGACAAGCATTGGAAGAACTATGCGTTTAATATTGCTTTGAACGGACGTTTTCTTTCCAAGGTGAATACGGAGGAATATACGTCGAACACTTCTTATGAAGAAACTGAGAAGGTGACCTATCCGGCGTATACAATGTGGAAGCTTACGTTGTCTCAAAAAGTATGGAAAGGTGTTGATATGACTTTGGCGGTGGACAACTTGTTTAATTATGTTCCTTCCCGTTATTATAATAATTCGCCTGCTACTAAAGGAACAACTTTTTCAGCCGGTTTATCATTAAATATAGAACAATTATTCAAATGAAATTTGGCTGCTAATACTAAATAAACTACGTGATTTAAATAAAGATATGAAGAAGAAACAATTACTGATTGGAGGAGGGATAGCAGTCATCTTGCTGCTTTTGTTTGGTGTATGGAATCTTTGGTTCAGTGCAACTAAAGTGGCTTTCATCAACTATCAGGTAATCAGTTTAGGGCAGATATCTAAGGCTAATGACAACTCATTTATTAAAATCAGTGAACTGAGCACAGATGACCTGAACCGATTGACCAGTTATGATATGATATTTATCAATGCCATGGGATTAAGGATTACTGAAGAGCAACGTGCGCAAATACAAAAGGCGGCCGATGGTGGTCTTCCGATATTGACTACTGCCGCTACCAATCCTGCAAACAAGATTATTTCATTGGATTCCATCCAAGCGGATACATTGAAACATTATCTGTCTAATGGAGGACGTCGTAACTATCGCAGTATGCTGAACTATGTACGTGTGTATATTGATAAAAAACGATTCTCTGTGTCTGAACCGGAAGCCGTAGTGAAACGTGCCGATGATGTGCTTTATCACATGAACCCAAAGAGTCCCGAAGACGAAGAGTTGGGTTTCAATACGGTAGCCGGATACAATATTTTTCTGCAAAACAACGGTTTGTGGAAAGAGAATGCTCCGCGTATTATTGTGACCGGTCCGATGGGTGAACCTTCCGGACTTATTGCTAAATTGGAGGAAACAGGCAATATGGTTTATCCTATACGTTCCATGCATTCTTTTATTCAGAACCATGGAATTGATTCTGTTCGTCCGTCTGCTATCATCAATATGGCGCATGGACGTATGGGCGATTATATCGTAGATTATTTGGCGAAACAGAATATACCGCTTTTCTCCCCATTGAATGTAAATCGCTTGGTAGAGGAGTGGGAGAGTGACAAGATGGGTATGAATGGCGGCTTTATGTCACAAAGTATTGTTACCCCCGAAATAGATGGAGCTATCCGTCCGTTCGCTCTTTTTGGACATTATAAGGATGAGGAGGGTTTACAACGTGCTTATGCTATTCCAGAACGCTTGGAAACTTTTGTGGAAACAGTTAATAACTATATTACTCTGCAGCGTAAATCCAATAGTGAGAAACGCGTAGCTATTTATTATTATAAGGGTCCTGGTCAGAATGCACTGACTGCGGGTGGTATGGAAGTGGTTCCTTCACTTTATAACTTGTTGCAGCGTATGAAACGCGAGGGCTACAAGGTGGACGGTTTGCCTACCTCTCCGAAAGAATTGGAACAGATGATACAATCTCAAGGAGCCGTATTTGGTTCGTATGCCGAAGGAGCTTTTGACCGGTTTATGGAAACCGGCAAGCCCGAACTCATTACAAAAGAACAGTATGAGAGTTGGATAAAGAAATCCATTCGTTCTGATATGTATGCCGAAGTAGTAGCTGCTAATGGTGAATTTCCCGGAGCATATATGACTACTTCAGACGGCCGTTTAGGAGTAGCTCGTTTGCAATTTGGAAATGTGGTGCTCTTGCCACAGAATGCAGCCGGTAGTGGGGATAATGCATTTAAAGTTGTACATGGAACCAATGCAGCTCCTCCACATACTTATATTGCTTCTTATCTGTGGACACAATTTGGATTTAAAGCTGATGCGTTGATTCATTTCGGTACTCATGGCAGTTTAGAGTTCACTCCGCGCAAACAAGTTGCTTTGTGTAGCAATGACTGGTCCGACCGTCTGGTAGGTGCATTACCTCATTTTTATATTTATTCCATCGGCAATGTAGGCGAAGGGATGATTGCTAAGCGTCGTTCGTATGCGGGATTGCAATCTTACCTTACTCCACCTTTTATGGAAAGTAGTGTTCGCGCCATTTATCGTGAACTGACTGAGGCTGTCAAGACATACAATAATTTGCTTCCGGCTGATGGGCAGGCTGTACTGTCTACTGGAAATAAAGAAGCTTTGAACCGTGCTTCATTGATGGTAAAGAAACTCACGGTGAAACTGGGCATCCATCGTGAATTGGGATTGGATAGTCTTCTTACTGTTCCTTATGCTGAAGAAGATATTCAGCGTATAGAAAATTTTGCTGAGGAGCTGGCAAATGAGAAGATTACAGGTCAGTTGTATACAATGGGGATTCCCTACGAACCCATTCGTATTACTTCCAGTGTGTATGCTATGGCTACCGAGCCGATAGCCTATAGTCTGTTGGCATTAGATAAACTACGTAATCGTGCGGACGGACAGGTAGAGAAACATCGCACTCTTTTTACTCAACGTTATTTGGAACCTGCACGTGATTTGGTCACTCGTTTATTGGCTGATCCGTCGTTGGTTTCTGACGAATTGATTTGTCGTATTACTGGCATTACTTCCGATGAACTTGCTAAAGCACATGAAATCAATAAATCCCGTAATACTCCCCAAGGCATGATGGCCATGATGATGGCATTAGCTGAAGAGGCTCCGGCTGAGGCTAAAACACATGCTGATATGAGCGGTGGAATAATGCAGGCTGACCAAAGCGTACGTTCGAAAAGGAATAGCATATCTGAGTCAATGAAAGAGAAAATGAAGGAAATAGCGAAAGGTATGAATCCTGAGAAAGCTATGGAACTTGCAAAAAGAATGGGTGCAAGCCCTGAAGCTTTAAAGAAAATGGAAACAGGAATGTACAAGAGCCATGCTGTAGGTATGAATACACTGGCCAAAGATACGGTTACAATGAAAACAACTTCTCGAGGAAAACGTGAAAAAGCGGATAGTGATAAATTCGGAGGCATGGAAGCGATGATGAAAGTTATGATGTCCAAGAAAAAAGAATACTCTAAAGAGGAGATAAATTTTGCTTTGGCTGTCATGGAAGTAGAACGCACTTTGAAGAATGTGGGTAATTATAAGAGTGCTCTTTTGGAAAGTCCGGAAAGAGAATTGACCTCTATGGTTAATGCGTTGAATGGAGGATATACACAACCTTCACCGGGTGGCGATCCTATCGCCAATCCTAATACTTTACCTACGGGACGAAATCTTTTTGCTATCAATGCTGAAGAAACTCCGTCGGAATCTGCATGGGAGAAAGGGAAACAATTGGCTGACAATACTATCGAAATGTATCGTCGTCGTCATAATGACTCTATTCCCCGTAAAGTAAGCTATACATTATGGAGTGGAGAATTTATAGAAACCGGTGGCGCTACTATTGCACAGGTATTGTATATGTTAGGTGTAGAGCCTATTCGTGATACGTTCGGACGCGTGACGGATCTTCGTTTGATCCCTTCGGCAGAATTGGGGCGTCCTCGTATTGATGTTGTGGTGCAAACTAGCGGGCAGTTGAGAGATATTGCCGCTTCACGCCTGTTCCTTATCAACCGTGCCGTAGAGATGGCTGCCAATGCTAAAGAGGATCAATTTGAAAATCAAGTGGCGGCAGGTGTTGTGGAAGCTGAACGTGTATTGATAGAAAAAGGTCTGACTCCGAAAGAAGCCCGCGAAATGTCTACTTTTCGTGTGTTTGGAGGAGTGAATGGCAATTATGGTACGGGTATACAAAGTATGGTGCAATCTGGTGACCGTTGGGAAAGTGAAGAGGAAATCGCCGATGTTTATTTGAATAATATGGGTGCTTTTTATGGTAGTGAAAAGAATTGGGAAACTGTCCGCCAATTTGCTTTGGAAGCTGCTTTGACACGTACGGATGCGGTTATTCAGCCACGTCAAAGCAATACATGGGGTGCATTAAGCCTGGATCATGTGTATGAGTTTATGGGAGGTATGAATCTTGCTGTCCGTAATGTGACCGGTAAAGATCCCGATGCGTATCTGAGCGACTATCGTAATCGTAACAATGCCCGTATGCAAGAGGTGAAAGAAGCTATTGGCATAGAGAGTCGTACCACAATATTCAATCCTGCTTATATTAAGGAAAAAATGAAAGGGGAGGCCGGCGCAGCTAATACTTTTGCTGAGATTGTGCAAAATACGTATGGCTGGAATGTCATGAAACCTCAGGCTGTTGATAAGGAAATGTGGAATGAGATATATGATGTGTATGTAAAGGATAAATTTAACTTGGGAGTGCAGGGTTATTTTGAAAAGCAGAACCCTGCTGCTTTGGAAGAAATGACTGCGGTAATGATGGAAACTATCCGTAAAGGAATGTGGCAGGCTAGCGAGCAACAGATAGCGGATATTGCCAAACTACATACCGATTTGGTGAATAAATATAAACCGTCTTGTTCAGGTTTTGTTTGTGATAATGCAAAATTACGTCAGTTCATAGCTTCTAAAATGGATGCACAGACTGCATCCCGGTATAAGGAAAACATCAGTCAGATACGTGAAGTTGCTGCTTCAAAAGAGCAAAAGGGTATGGTGATGAAAAAAGAAGAGATGAATACAGTCGGTACGGAACAACAGACGAATACGGTAAGCAATACTGTTGTTTGTGTTGTAGTGGTGGCTGCTGTTCTTGTTTTAATTGTATTGGTGCGTTGTCGCCGTAAAAAAATGCAGGAATAACAGGCTATGGAAACAATTGTAGTTGTTCTTATGATATTGGTCTGTTTCAATTTTATGATGAAACAGACATTCCGCAAACGAGGATCGGTTGCAGCAATAGCTGTTGTAGCCGCCCTTTTTGTGGGGCTGATGTGCCCATATGCAATTCAGCAGTCTAAGACACAGATTGCTGATTGGCTGGCAGATGCCCAATTGATGCTTGACACTTCGGTGGTGCTTACAGTGGAAGTTGCCTTACAGATGGCTTTTTGTATGTTGGCTGTTCATGTGCTTACTACAGGTCCTGTTAAGAAACGTACTCTTTGGGCTTACCGTGCTTTACGTTGGTTTCCGGGTATTTTGATATTTCCTGTCTTGTTTAGCGGATTGGTATATCTTATCTTCTCTTTTCCGGGTGTTTCCTTTTCTCTTGTCGCATGGAGTATGGCGGTAGGTGTATTGATATTAATTTCTGTAGGCACATTGTTTCTTCGTTATCTCTTGCCGGAAAAGGAATTACGGTTGGAACTATTGTTCCTCACTAATGCATTGACCGCCATATTGGGAATTATTGCTACTGTAAATGGTCGTACCGCCGTAACAGGTATAAGCGAGGTGGATTGGGGGGCATTGACCGGCTTGATAATTATGCTGGCAGGTGGAGGACTCATTGGATTGGTTATATATAAATATAGACGAATAAAAACAAACATTTAAAACTTACTGACATTATGAATCTTATATCAGACATTCTGTTTTGGATTTCGAACGGACTTTTAGTTCCTGTTGTTGTATTGCTTATTGTTCTTTTCATCCGTTCGCTATTATTGATAGGCAGTTTTTTCGGGCAATATTTGGCTATTCGGCGTACAGATGCGTTGTTGCGTCAACAGCTTGATGCACTGACTATAGATACTTTGCCCGAATTGGAAAGCAAACTTCCAGTGAAGTCGAACTCGTTGGTCATTGTGTATATCCGTCGGGTGTTGGGGTCAAAAGACCGTCCGGCACATGTGCAGCGTCTGTTGGCTGATTTTGAAATTACTGCTGATAAGGATTTGGCTATTTCAAAAACATTGACCAAGATGGGACCGATGCTTGGATTGATGGGTACATTGATTCCAATGGGACCTGCTTTGGTGGGACTTTCTACTGGTGATATCGCTTCTATGGCATACAATATGCAAGTCGCTTTTGCTACAACTGTAGTTGGTCTGTTTTCTAGTGCCATCGGTTTCATAACTCAACAGGTGAAGCAACGCTGGTATTTGCAGGATATGACTAATCTGGAATTCCTTTCTGAATTGCTCACTGAAAAACATACAGCTTGAGATGAAACGTAATTTATTAAGAAAAGAGGAGGATAGTGACCCGATGAGCGTGGTCAGCAATCTGTTTGATGTGGCGATGGTGTTTGCGGTAGCGTTAATGGTAGCCTTGGTTACCCGTTATAATATGACTGAAATGTTTAGTCAGGAGGATTTTACGATGGTGAAGAATCCGGGTAAGGAAAACATGGAAATTATAACCAAGGAAGGGCAGAAGATAAACCGCTATACACCTTCTGAGGATCAGGATGCCAAAAGCGGAAAGAAGGGTAGAAAGGTGGGGATTGCATACGAATTGGATAATGGGGAAATTATTTATGTGCCCGAAGATTGATTGGGGAGTTATGGTTGATTGATTTTTTCTTCTTCAATCGAAGAGGTGTAGGCTGTATTTCATATTCAGTATTACGCCTCTTTTTATTTTGAATATTTACTGATTACAAGTAGCGGTCTGTCCGTTTAGTTACGCATTTTGAAACAACTCTCCTTTGATATTTGTTATTATTACAAATAACTCACTCATATAAGAACTATAATGATGCAAAATGAACTAAACACAAGCTTGATTGAAGCTGTAAAAGAAAAACTGCCACTTAAAGAAAATCTGGCCAATCTGTTAATAGATACTTTGTATATCGGTAAAGAGGCTATTTATCGGAGGTTGCGTGGTGAGGTCCCTTTTACATTAGAGGAAGCTGCTTTGATATCAAGAAAGTTAGGTGTTTCATTAGATAATGTAATAGGAGTCTGTTTCAGTTCCAATGCCGTATTCGATTTGAATGTGGTGGATCATGAAGATCCGTTTGAAACTTACTATTCATTATTAAAAAAGTATGTCAATGTGTTACATGCTTTGCAAAACGATCCTTCCTCTTCCATGGGTACTTCTTCCAATATTATCCCCCAAACACTTTCTTTGAAACATAAATCATTGTCTAAGTTTCGCCTCTTTAAATGGATGTATCAAAACAAGCATATTCAGTGCAAGCATTTTGACAAGGTGGAAGTTCCTCAAAAAATATATGATATTCAAAATGATTTTGTATCTGCTACCGGACATATACATTCTGTGGATTATATCTGGGATAGCATGATTTTTCATCATCTGATAAATGACATACAGTATTTTGCCGGGATTCATCTTATCACAGAAGAGGACAAACATCAGATTAAAGAAGAACTATTGCAACTGACCGACGAATTGGAAGACTTGGCTTCTAAGGGAAAGACAGAAGCAGGTAACAGTGTACATATTTACGTGTCTCATATTAATTTTGAAGCCACCTACAGCTATCTGGAGGCTGATTCGGTACAACTCAGTTTGATACGGGTGTATTCTATCAACTCCATTGCTACGCAGGATTGTGGAATGTTCCTCAGTTTGAAAGAATGGATACAGTCACTGAAGAAATTCTCGACTATGATTTCAGAGAGTGGAGAGATGCAGCGTATACAGTTTTTCCAACAACAACGTGAAATAATAAGCACTTTATAATAGTTTCCTATTTACGAAAAACGAAATAGGAAAGAAATTCTGTTTACTGAAAATGAAAGTAAATAATCTGTTTATTTACTTTTTTTCGTTATCTGTTTTCTTATTTCTCAATTGGTCGTGAATCAGAAAGATAGAAAGTCTTTCATCTCTGTTTTAGAGCATAGAATTCCCATTTCCATAACTTAAATTTGCAGTCTGTTTGTTAATAACCAAAGAAGGGGAAAAGAATGAAGAATAAGATTGTGAATGAACTGATTACAGCCATGAAGGCACGTGTTCCTGAAAAGCAGAATTTGGCAGGCTATCTGGCAGATACATTATGTATGGGAAAGGAAGCCGTTTACCGCAGGCTACGGGGAGAGGTTTCTTTTACCCTTGAAGAAGTTGCCTTGATCTCTCGAAGACTGGGTATTTCCATTGATCAGATTATAGGAAATCACCTTTCGGACAGAGTGACCTTTGATTTGAATTTATTGAAGTCTTCTGATTCAATGGAAGGCTATTATGAGATAATCCATCGTTATCTGCAAATTTTTGATTATGTGAAAAAGGATGAAACAACAGAAGTTTATACTGCTTCCAATTTGCTGCCGTTTACTCTTTATTCTGAATATGAGTATCTGTCTAAATTTCGTCTTTGTCGTTGGATTTATCAGAATGGTGAGATCAAGACTCCTAATTCTTTAAGAGATATGCAGGTGGAAGACCGGATTGTGAGTGCACATAAGAAACTATGTGAAAGCGTGAAGAAATGCCGGAAAACGCATTTTATATGGGACACGAACATCTTTTATTCTTTTGTAAAGGAGATAAAATACTTTGCCGTTCTTAAACTGATAACCGATGATGATGTATTGCATTTGAAAACCGAGCTGTATCAGTTGCTTGCCATGATGGAGGAACTTTCGGTAACGGGAGAATTCAGTGAAGGCGGAAAAGTTTGTTTTTATCTTTCTAATATTCATTTTGAGGCTACCTATAGCTATATAGAAAAACGGGATTTTCAAATAAGTTTATTGCGGGTGTATTCCATCAATTCAATGGATTCACAAAGTTTTTATATCTGCCGGATGCAATGTAACTGGATCCAATCATTAAAGCGTCATTCTATCTTGATTTCAGAGAGTGGCGAGATGCAACGCATGGATTTTTTACAAAAACAACAAGCTATTATCGATAGTTTGTAAAGAGTGCCATTTGCCACGAATTACGAATATCGCAACTTTTTTATCCGGATAGTGCGTACAATGCAAAAATCTATTTGGATGGAGCTTGTTTTTTATATTTTGCAACAGCCGCTTGCACTCATTGCATAATAAGTTGTCAGTCAGTTGGATTATTGTCTGTTTCAGAAATGAATATAATTCACAGCCTCACTCTATTTCCCGATATTTGCAGTATAAGAATTAGATGAGTATTCATGTTAGATGGAAGGGGATAATGAATGATGAAAAGAGATAATAAAACCTATAGAAACTGGCTCTGCTTACTGTGGCTGGCTGTCTTTACTTCTTGTATGGATGAAACTTTCACCGCTAGCGATGTGGAAGGTACATTTATATCAATTAGGGGAATGGCACCTCATACGGGTAGTGTGCATTCTGGGACTCCGGAAGATTATATCATTCATACGCTCCGTGTTTTGGCATTTGACAAAACGACGGGTGATAAAGTAACCAACCTATTTTATAATGCACATTCCGGTGATATTATTCGTCATCCTATTGATGCAGGAAGTTACGATTTTGTGTTTTTGGCCAATGAGCCGGCTTATCAATCGGTCCGGACTTTATTGGATGCTATCACTCATTATGGTGATTTGAATCATATAGCCTATCCCGCTGATTTTTTCTCATCAGAACAAATTATTCCAATGATGCAGGAAATAAAGAATGTGACCGTGTTATCCGGCGGACAGGGAGCGACATTGGAAGATAATACAACAGTATCTATATTGCAATTGGCTCTTGAAAGAATAGGGGTACGGGTAGATGTCATATTGAGGGCTGAAGATGATTTGGACCAGGCATTTAAAGGAATAATGTTCAGTAATTTGCCGAATCTTGTTCCGCTGACAGCCACTTATGATGGTCCGGCTATTGAACGGAGTGTGATACGTACATTTACTGTGGTTGATGACGGAAGTTATTTCACCCAAGGTACCCCGACAGCCGAATGGGATTGGGAGAAAAAGGTGAACCGTATCATCCTGCCTGCCAATGACCCTCTTTCCCTTACTAATGAAAGTGAGGCTGTAAACTTTACAATAGATATGGGGGATAATTATAATCCGTCTTGCAAATTGAAGATTGCTTCGAATCCGGTAAATTATAGCTTACCCAAGAATACAAAATTGGATTTGACCGGATATATTAAGGAGCCGTTGATGGTGAACATAGAGGCGTCTGAATGGGAGAATGTGGATGAAGATTGGAATATATCAGGTATTAAGGTACTGAATGTATCGGACTTGGAGGTCAGTATTACTGATTTTAATGGAGCACGTATTTCCTTTACCTCTAATATGCCGGTAGTCAAAGTGATGCCTCAACTTTATGTGGGAGCCGGGGGATTAGCAGCAGAAACAGAAAAGGTATTCAATGATTTGGTGTTGCTAAATGGAGATGTGAAAGACAGTGGAATCACGATAACCTATACTACCTCTCGTTTCTCATATATCTATGATAAGGCATCTCAAACCGGAACGGGCTATATGGATGTGTTGTTGGATGAGCAAAACATAATGGGTACACAGGAAACTTATCGGATTTTTTTGTCTGCTGAAGATGAAGACGGAGGTAGCCTGCAAAGAGAGATAAAAGTTCATGCCAGTCAACACGGGAAACGTTTTGAATTTAATCCGTATGGAACCGGCTATATAGGCGCTTTTTTTAGAAATGATGAACAGGGTGAAAGAATTATTACCGGACAGCAGAAAAGGAGGGACGGAACAAATGAACGTCCTCAGGATTTAGGTACACTCGGTCTATGGAAAGCGGAAGTGGAAGAAGGGAATTTCATTGTTCTGAGCTCTACTCCAAGCTTTGATCCGAATGTCGGGACTGATAATCCGGGAGTCGCAGAGCATTATAAGGTGCTTCCTAATAAGTATAAGGGAGAAAATGGAACTTATGTGGAAGGTAGGGGACGTATCTATTTCCGTATGGGAGTAACGGGAAAAAATGCCGGAACGACTCCTAGGTATGCTAAAGTGAAAATTCAATGGTATGGAGGAAGATATGGGACAGGAGATGATGAATTGTGGTATAATACCGAGTATATGTATATCCGGCAGGGAGAAGCGGATGATTACATCATGAGGCCTGGAACTGTAGATGCCATATCCAAGGGACCGTCACAGGGGAAAGCACGTGATTATGCTCGCAAAATATCGCCTTTCAATCTGACGGCTCCTGCTTATCTGAATGGTGGAAATGAACCCTATGCAAAAGTTGATGTGAAACAAGGAAGGTTTGTGAAATATCCCACTCAGGCAGGAGCATTTTTTCAATGGGGGCTTCCGAAGGATGCTGATCAGGACTATTTCCGTTTGGCTTACCATCCTACAGCCTATACTGTGAACCATTGGATTAAGGATATACAGTTTTTTAATAGTACATCCGAATTGTTTTTACCGGTATGGGGAACAGCGCCTATACCAGCAGAAGATATTTATGACTATGGGTATAAGGAAATATTTGAAACTTGTCCTGACGGATACCATCGTCCTTCTGACGGATATATTGACAGAATAGCTTATAACGGACCATATCCTAATAATATAGATCAGGATGGCGATCATGTCATTGTGAAGGCAAATACGAACAAGGATGTCATAAAGACAGTACTTACGGATTATAGCGTTGAAATAGCATTTTCTGAATTGCGGCAATCCTTATTTAAAAACCCACTGAGTGGAGATGCTGGATTAAATGAGAATATTGGCGGATACGACGGTTCGCCGGAAGTAGGAGGGATTAAAGTAGACCGATATCAGAACTTTTGGCAAAGTAGGACTGATGTGGATGAAGCGCAAGAGCATATAACCTTCTTGATAGGCTTCTATGCTGATGGCTTTTTTGACCGCAGACCTATTAAGATGGGGTCAGCTGACGGTAGTTATCCTTATTGTGTATCATCGGGTAACGCACAGGCAGCTTATTTGGGAATTCTAGTATATAATGAGGCGAATAATGCTTCTGTCTTTTTTCCGTCAGCAGGAAGACGCCAGAATAAGGATAGTAGTCTGGAATTTGCAGGACAGACCGGCTATTACCATACCGCTTCTATAGCTGCGTCTTCTGCCGAAGATCCTCATGCTGTGTGGAGCATGTCTCTGGGTAAGTGGCCGAATCCCGGTTTGATGTATCAGTTGCCGACCTTTGGTCAGTCTATCCGTTGCGTCAGGGATGAAGTAATCAGTAGAAAGTGATGATATGTATTTAATGAAATGAGAAAATGAAAGAATTTGTATTATATATAGTTTGTCTTTGGTGTCTGGCTTTTCTAATGTCAGGCTGTGAAGATTCTATCCACCTATCGGAGCGGCCTGATAATAATAAGCCTCAAGCAGATAAGGTGCAGATTGAAATCTTTGCCCGTGCGAATTCATATCATTATCCTACAGTCCGTACCATGGATGATGAAGATAGGGTAGGGAAGACTCCATGGATATTGGTATTCAATGGAGAAAATGCAAATGCCACCTTTGTAGAGGCGGTACAGGCTTTTGAGATGGTGGGAAAAAGGTATGTCATATTGACCAAACAGTCCGGCAATAGCAAGTATCAGTTACTGATATTGGCGAATCCATTGAATGATAAGTTTTATTATGGAAATAATGTGACTGAATATTTATTTACAGAATCGGATCTACGGATGAATATGATACCGGGGATAACGACATTGTCCGAAGTTTGTGCCAAAATCCTGACTGAACCGTTAGAAAGCCCTGCAACCTCTGTCATTCCTTTTAGTAATGACGGAAAGACTATTCCTATGAGTTATTTGCTTGGAGTAGACAAAATAGATACTACAACACGGATTGAAAATAGTGATGGGAGTACTATAGAGCTCATTCGTGTAGCAGCAAAAGTGGTGGTAGCTAATAAAGCCGATAACTTTTATTTGAAAGGAATTACAGCAGTAGTCAATGTACCTCGACAAGGGCGATTGCATAATCAGGATGGTACAGTTATGAATAATATGGCAAACTTGACGGAATATTGTCAGACTGGTTATGGTTCTTCTTTGGTAGTGACGGATAATTCGGCGGTGGGACAAAGTACGGAAATGAAACCGTTATATTTGTATGAGTCCGATATTCAGAACAATACCTACTTGATTGTGGAAGGAACTTATGAGAATAAAGACTATTTCTATAAGTTGGTGCTGGTTGATGGAAACTATAATCTCATGGATATTTTGCGCAATCATTCATACACATTTACCATTATCAAAGCTAAGGGGCCCGGTTATGATACGGTAGAGGATGCCAAGGCATCCAAAGCTTCCAATGTTGATTTGGATTATAAGTTATCAGTTGATGATAGTTACTCTTATGAAATGATATCCAACAATGATTTTTATTTGGGGGTAAGTAATTCAGTATTTATAGCTTATGCCAGTGAAGATAAAATTTATGAAGTAACTAGTGTGGCTACTAATTGTAAAACGAACTTTCCTAATTCATGTCGTATTGGTGATAATCATATAGAAGTGGATGATGCTTTTTCACTGATTAACCCGGTTGATGGGGCAAGAATACCTATAGTGGAAGGGAGTACACCTGACCCTAATATTACTCAGGTAGAATCCTTAATCACTTCCAAATTGAGGCTGCATGAAGATTATCAGACGGATGAGGGAGGAATTTATAGGAAGAACGCATACATCACCTTGAAATTAGGCAATTTGGAGAAAAAGATTCGCGTCAGGCAAAGACTTGCTGTACCCCAAGAAGGGCTGATTTTGAAATATATGCCTACTACTGAAGATGTGGATAGTTATGATATGAATTTTTATTGTCTGACTGCTTATGTGGAGGATGGGGCCGATAATCCCAAGACTTGGATAAAGCTACGTCCTTCATCAAGCGATGGACGGAATATAACAGATCGGATAACAGTAGATGATGGGAAAATTTATATGGAGGTAACAGCTAATGAAGGGACGGCATCCCGAAACGGCTTGGTGTATCTGACCACTATAAAAGCTCCTGATAATTCTTCCGGTATCCGTACCACACAGCGTGTTAAGATTAATATCACTCAGAAAGGTAAAACGATTGTCTCAAATTAAAAGTAATGTAGATGAAAAAGAAAATACTATTCATTCTCTTTATATCGGGTTGTTTTCTGACCGGAAGTAATGCACAGAGTATTGCAGTGAAGAGCAATCTGCTCTATGATGCCACTTCAACTCTAAATATGGGAGTGGAATTGGGATTGTCACGTCAGTGGACTTTGGATGTTCCCCTCAACTATAATCCTTGGAAACCGGGTAATGGCAGGCGTTTGCGTCATTGGGGAATACAACCGGAAGCCCGTTATTGGTTTTGTGAGCGTTTCAATCGCACGTTTGTGGGTTTGCATGGTCATTATGCCGATTTCAATGTAGGAGGATTTCCTGATTGGGGATTCATCAGTAAGAATATGCAAGACAATCGTTATCAGGGATACCTGTATGGCGGAGGCATTTCAATAGGACATTCATGGATTTTGAAGAAACGTTGGAGTTTGGAGGCGTCTTTGGGAATAGGATATGCGCATATTGTATATGATAAGTATCCTTGTGCGGAATGTGGCACTAAACTGAAATCAGGCAGAAGAAACTATTTTGGTCCTACAAAGGCAAGTATATCACTTATTTATATAATCAAATAATTGAACCATAATGAAAAGAAATAGATATATCATAGCATATGTACTGCTTGCTTTTTGCTTTATCAAGCATCCGGTTGTAGGACAGAACCGCTCTTTTACAGGTACTGTCACTATACATCCCGTACGCTTGGAACAGGTGGGTGATTCACTCTATATAGAAATGGATATGGTGTTGGAGGATGTAAAGATGAACACATCTCGTGGCGCTGATTGGATTCCTCAATTGGTTTCTGCATCATGTACTCTTAATTTACCGCGTATTTCATTGAAAGGAAGAGATGAATACAAAGCTTATGAACGATATCTGACTCTTATGACTAACCGGGAAAAAGCAAGTTATGACTTCCCCTATATTGTGAAAAAGATAGTTGGAAGGAAAAATGCGATGATTTCTTATCAATATCACTTGCCTTACGAGACATGGATGGCAGATGCCTGTCTGAATATACGGCGTGACGAGTGCGGTTGCGGTGAAACTGCATGGATGGAAATAGAACCTTTGATGGAAAAAGTAACATTGGAGTATCCTCTGATTCCCTATGTGATAACTCCTCATCTGGCCTATATCAGGCCTGTTGTAGAACAGGTAAAACAGAGAGATGTACAGGCGGAATGTTTTTTAGATTTTGAAGTGAATAAAGTGGATATCCGTCCTGAATATATGAATAATCCGCAGGAACTGGCCAAGCTTCGTGCGATGATTGACGAACTGAAAGCAGACGCTGATATTCAAGTGAAAAGTTTGGATATTATCGGTTATGCCTCACCGGAAGGTTCGTTGGCAAATAATAAACGGTTGTCTGAAGGACGCGCTTTGGCGCTTCGTGATTATTTGGCAGGCTTATATGACTTTCCCCGTTCCCAATACAATATCTTGTTTGGTGGAGAAAATTGGGCAGGCTTGGTAAAAACACTCCAACATACAAATATTGATTACCGAAAAGAGTTATTGAACATGATTACAAACAACCCCTATGACCAAACCTTAAAATTGAAGTTGCGAGAATTTCGTGGAGGTATCCCCTATCAATATTTGTTGAGGAGTGTTTATCCTAAACTCCGTGTCGCCATATGTAAGGTAAACTATGAAGTGAAGAATTTCAAAGTTGATGAGGCTAGGGAAGTGTTTAAAAAGCGCCCGCAGAATTTAAGTTTGAATGAAATGTTTTTGGTGGCCAATAGTTATCCGGAAAATTCACTTGAATTTCTGGAGGTTTTTGAGACTGCTGCCCGTATGTATCCGGAAGATGAAGTGGCGGGTATCAATGCTGCTGTTGCATCCCTTTCACGTAATGATCTGGTTTCAGCGGAAAGATATCTGAAAAGGGTGAATTTAAAAAGAAACCAGCCGGTATATGATAATGCGATGGGAGTCTGGATGTTGCTGAAAGGAGATGATGAATCAGCTGAAAAGTATTTCAAAAATGCTGCTGATTCCGGACTTGATGCCGCCAAAAAGAATTTGTTGGAATTAGCGGAAAAGAAGTCGGATGTTATTAAAATGGAACAGAGAAGAGATAAATAATTTAGTTAGAAACACTTTAATAAATTGTAAAACAATGAGAAAGAAAAACGTATTAATGTCAGCAATTGCGGCTTTAGCATTTGCGGCATGTAGCAGTGATGATGTACTCCTGGAACAAGATACCGGGATTGTAACGAATCCAACAGGAGATGCATGGGTGGCATTGGATATAAAGACACCTTCTGTATCAAGATCTCGTGCATTGCATGATCCTAATAAGGAGGACGGTACTGCTGAGGAGTCATCGGTTTCTACTGTCAGAGCTATTTTTTTTGATGCAAGTGAGCAACTGACGGATGATATTGAGTTGACAGGTGTCGAAGCCGGTAATCCAGGACAGCCTAACGGAGGGGTAAGTAAGCCTTTCAAAGTGGATGCAAAATCAAAGCGTATCTTGATAATAGCAAATCCCGGAGCAGGTTTCCCGGCTAAAGGCTCTTTTGGAACAGGGGCTTCTTATAGTACGGTCAATGGTGTTCTTGCCTTGTCGTTAGGAGCGGATGTGACACAAAATGTAGCGAAGAATGGCAGCTTTATGATGTCGAATGCAAAAGGAAGGCTGGAACCTTCAGTTTCAACAACAGATGGAACCGATGCTGACCTTGCATTGTATAAAACTGAAGAATTGGCTAAGAACAGTCCGTTGGCTATTCACATTGACCGTGTCGTAGCCAAGGTGCGTGTATATGTAAAGCAGGAGAGTGATGTGGCTACTATTGCAAATCCTAAATGGATTTTGAATATTACGAATACAAAGTTTTTTCCTGTATCCGAAAGAATATTGACTTGGAATGAGGATCCGGCCAACGGTGGACGTGGAACTTGTATTACTCCTTTTGATCAATATAAGATTGGTTCGTATAGAAAAGACCCTAATTATGATAATCAGAATGGAGGTCTGGATTATATGGTAATTAGTAATGATGTGGCAATTGTCAATGATCCGGGAGAAAGCCAGTATTGTCTTGAAAATACTCAGACCAGTATTCATAATCTTCATCAATATACTACGCAAGTATTATTGAAAGTGGAATTTTTGCCGAAAGCATTTAAAAAGCCTCATACAACAGATTTAGGAACACCTGATCCGAATAAGGATTTTATGAGAATTAATGGTGGCTTTTATACTTTTGATACATTGAAAGAATGGATTGAAGCTGAATTGAGAAGTAAATATGACGCCATCGGTACTAGTAAACCTTCTGTTACTACTACATTGACAGATGCTTTGAATGTGTATTTGGATAGTAAAGGAATAGGTAAAGTATCTCTTCTGGATTCCGGTGTTAATGTAGATGCTTTGGTAATCACATTCAATGGTAAAATTGATGAAATAAAAGGAAAAGGTGCAGGGGCAGTGGAAAATTTCAATTATTATGCCGATGGTATCAGTTATTATAAAATCATGATTAAACATGATGATACGGATAAGGCCTTGAATGAACTCGGTGAATTTGGGGTGGTGAGAAATTCCGTTTATGATATCAATGTTAATAAGTTCAATAATCCGGGATATCCGGAAATACCTACGCCCGGTACTGATCCCGATGAGGAGGACGGCTCTTTTCTGGCGATCCAGATTAATGTCAATCCATGGACTTGGTACACTCAGGAAGAAGAATTTTAAGAAGCGGATTATAAACTTTAACTCCCTCTTTTTAAGATAAGGGCGGCTTGGAATTGAAGATACTGGGAACTATATATCCCATTACTGTACGGAAGACGATTGTTAATGAGATGTGTAGACTGAGTGGATTCCTGTAGGGGTGCATTGAATGTGCCTGAATACGTATAGCAAACCGTTCCCGGGCAGAGTCAATCTACTCCTGCAGGAAATAATACATAAGCAAATCATTTAAACTGATGAATATGAAACTAAAAAGCCTTAGAACTTCCGCTACTTTGATAGTCCTGTTGGCTGTCTCTTTATTGACGTTCTCATGCAATAGCTTTGACGAAAGGTTGCCGGAATGTAGATTGTTGGTAAAGTTCAAATATGATTATAATATGCTTCATACAGATGCTTTCCATACACAGGTAGACAGAGTGGAATTGTACATCTTTGATAAGGATGGAAGGTATTTGTTCAGTCAGGTTGAGGAAGGAGAGGTTTTGGCTACAGGATACTATACTATGGAGGTAAAACTTCCGGTAGGCGAATACCAGTTGCTGGCTTGGGCAGGGGCACATGATTCCTATGAGATAACTATTCCTAACGGTGGAACAACCCTTACAGAAATGAAACTCCAGTTGATGCGTGAGGAGTCTCTTGTCATTAATAAAGAGTTGGAACCACTGTGGTATGGCGGTATCAATCATGTGAAGTTCACAGGTACTGCAAATCAGATGGAGGTAATCAATTTGATAAAGGATACTAATAAGATACGTTTTATATTCCAAGGCTCTTCCTCGGGGGAATCCCGCAGTACCGATACTAGCGGATGGACCATCAATATGCATGACTATGATTATGAGATTATAGAATCCAATGGATATTTAGGACATGATAATTCCTTACTGGACGATGATGTGCTGAGTTTTCAACCTTATTTTATGGAACAGAAGAATCCGTCGGCTGCGGCGGTCGAATTGAACACTATGCGGTTGATGGAGGACAGGCCTGCACGGTTTGTTGTGACGGAGAAAGCAACCGGGAAGAAAGTCTTTGATATTAATCTGACGGATTTTCTTATTTTGACAAGTATGGAAGGGAATAAGATGAAACCTCAGGAATATTTAGATCGTGAGGATGAATATAAAATCATATTCTTTTTTTCTGACTCAACTGCATGGAATGCTGTTCAGATTAACATTAATGGATGGACGTGGTATATTCAGAATGAGGAAGATTAAAACAGAATCAAGAATGGTTTACGAATAGGGACCTTAGAAGCAATATGATAAATGATTGCTTCTAAGGTTCCTATTCTTTTTTCAATATTTATTCTAGTATCGGTTGATAACCTCTTTTGCCTTGTTTACGGCAGTGGTAGGAGAAATCTTATCCATACCGGATTCATCAAACATTTTCAGGGCTTTGTCTATATTCTTGATAGCCCCTTTATTGCCTTTCCTTTCAAATTCTTCTTTCAGGATGCGTATTTTTTCAAATGCTTGTACTCCTTCTGTCAGGCGTTCTAACCGGATAGATGAACGGGCGCCCGGATAAATCATATAAGTGTCCCCGGCAGCCCAAGCGGTAAAGCGGCTGTCCTGCAGAGGATTTTTCACCCAACTGTTTAAAGCCCAACGGAGATACCCATCCAGATTTTCTTTAGCACTGTGCCATGCCAGCCATTCAGCTTCGGCAGGTTCACTGAAAGTAAAAGTGTTGGGACGGGGTTCCGTGCAACAGGTATAATAAGTGGTCACTTTGCCTGCTTTCCGGCGTGCTTCAATCTCTTCCGGTGTGAACTTCTCGGCGATAGTGATACAATAATCATTCAGCTCATCCAATAACTCTTTGTGATACGTTCCAGCCAATGACACTTTAAAGTCTTTATCAGCCTTACGGATTACTTTCAGTGTTTCCTGCATGTCCTTCATCGGTCTTTCGTCCATCGCAATGTGAGTGATATCGAACCAGCCTTTTGCTTTCAGATGCTTTGCGAAATCTTGCAACATATTTATCCAGAATTCTTCATAAGCGGCTTCGCCCGGTTTGGCTTCCAAGAACTTGAAAGAGTTACTGGCTTGATCAAAATATTGGAAAGAAAGACGCCAGGGAACCATCGAGTAACAACTTATTTGCTTCTTGACTCCAAGGTCTATCATAAATTCCACCCATTTATCGAACACGGTATAGTCAAAGTACCATGTTCCATCCGCTTTTTTCAGCCAAGTAACCATGCTCTCAAAAGCGTCGTATGTCTGTCCGTTCCAAGGTTTGTGCATAATGGAGGCTGTAATTACTTTACCGCCTGCATCAGCATATAATTTCATTAATGAGCGCATCAAGTCGAAATGTTCCTTGCTGAATGGTTCCACATTGTAGTAACGGGATACTGCGTATGGATTTTGCCATAAATCCAAATGGAAAGCCCATTCGGAAGGAGGAGGCAGCGTACGTTTTTTCACTTGGACATTCAGTTTCAATTCGGCCAGTGTACTATTGTTGGCCTTTACTGTAACTGTTCCTGTGTATTTCCCGGCTTTAGTCTGCTGGGGTACGTTGATACGGATCCATCCCCCTTGGGTGGAGTTGGCGGGAAGAGTCAGAGCGGGAGTGATGTGGTCTATTACATCTGCTACTAAAGTTGAATCAAAGTCGGCGCTATTGCGGTAGCCACATGCGCCCAAACCGTCTTTGTTCAGTTCATCAGTCATGACATAGCGTACAAAGCCGGTACGGATATCATCTTTGCTGATGGTATTTTCACCAGAGATTAGATCACTGACTGTGAGAGTCAAATCATTCAGTGTCTTAGGAGTCCATACTACCATTTGGGCCGAAACCTTTTCACCTTTCCATGCAGTAAGGTTTATACTTTTCTGTGTACTACGGATAGGGGCTGGTTCCTCTTTCTTATAGCGGATGTCTGTGCTTCCCCAGCTGATTTGTGGGGCTGTAACTTTCGCCCATAAAGTGGGGTTGGTGGCAATAGGATTGGCTGCTTCCTGATAATATTCGGAAGTTTGGGCGTTCATACATACTGTTGACAACAGGAGAGCGCCTAGAAATAGGAGTTTTTTCATAGGTTATATAATAGTTAGTTGAAGTTACAAAGGTAACTCAGGGAGAGTTAATTTCCAAATAGGAGTGATGTAGTTTGCATAATTCCTGAGGAATATTTATTTTTGGCAAGTTATAATATAAAGGAAAATAGAGATGAAAAGAATTGTAAATGTGCTTTTTGCGGGTGTACTGGCTATGACTGTACTCTCATGTAGTGAAGAGAAAAAAGGATATACTCTGAATGGGGAAATATCAGATGTAAAGAATGGAATGGTGTATCTGAAGAAGTATCAGGATAAATCTTTCATAGATGTGGATTCGGCTGTAATTACGGATGGTGTTTTCAAATTTGAAGGTGCTTGTACTGAGCCGTTGGCATACGGGTTGACTACGTTCAAGGATAGCAAACGTCCGTTGGTATTCTTTTTAGATAACGAAGAGATGCAGTTGAAGATGAATGAATCGGAAAAGGTATTGACTGTGACAGGTTCTGCTTTGAATGATTTGTATGCACAGAATGCTCCTTTGACTCGTCAGGATGGATATAGCATAGATAGTTTGGTATCTGCTCATCCTGCATCGGCCGTTACTCCTTATTTTGTTGTGAAAGATTTCGCTTATAAGTTGAATCTGGAGGAAATGAAGGCATTACGTGCCAAATTAGATGCCTCATTAGATGGAACCATGTACGTCAATCAGATAGATGATTTTATCAAGCGGATGGAAAATATTCAAGTGGGAGCTGTAGCTCCGGATTTTACATTGCCCGATGTAGATGGTAATCCCGTCACCTTATCCGGTTTGAGAGGAAAATATGTATTGATTGATTTTTGGGCTTCTTGGTGTCCTGATTGCCGCAAGGAGAATCCGAATATTGTTGCTGCCTGGAATAAATTCAAGGATAAGAATTTTACTATTTTAGGAGTTTCTCTGGATCGTAAGAAAGAACCTTGGTTGGCTGCTATCGAGAAAGATCAATTGACATGGACTCATGTTTCAGATTTGAAGGACTGGAAGTCGGATGCAGCCGTGCAGTATGCTATTCGTTGGATTCCTATGAATTTTTTGTTGGACCCCAATGGAGTGATTTTGGCGGTAGGATTGGAAGGCGAGGCTTTGCAACAAAAGTTGGAAGAAGTCTTGAAATAAGTTTCCCATCATAGGTTGCACAGATTAGAATTTTGATTTAAATCTGTGTAACCTGTAGTGAAAAAATAGTTGTTTTTATGAAGTTTTCGATGCTATTTTTTTTCGAAAGTATCCGTAATAAGCGTTAGTGCCCCATCTCCGGTAATATTACAAGCTGTTCCAAAACTGTCCTGCAATGCAAAAATCGTAAGTAGTAGTGCAGTTCCGGCTTCATCAAAGTGAAGGACAGAGATGATGAGCCCTAAAGAGGCAAGTACTGTTCCACCCGGTACTCCCGGTGCACCAATGGCGAATAATCCTAATAACAGGATGAATAAAGTAATTTGCAATATGCTGGGCATGCTTCCATAAAGCATTTGTGATACCGTGAGTACAAATACGGTTTCTGTCAGGATAGAGCCGCACAAATGTATATTCGCGAATAAAGGTATTGTTACGTCGCTGATCTCTTTTCTCAGTATCGGGCTTTTACGGGCACATTCCAATGCTATACCCAATGTGGCTGCCGAAGACATCGTACCTAATGCCGTGAGGTAGGCAGGACCGTAGTATCTCAGTACTTGATAGCTATTCTTTCTGGAATAAACCGCCGCAATGAAATAGAGTAGTGTCAGCCAGATGAAATGGCAAACAATAACAACTATCAGAATGGAGAGGAATACAGGTAATTGTTTCGTAACAGCTCCCTGATAGCTGAGAATGCAGAAATTGGCGGCAATAAACACAGGAAGTACAGGAAGCAACACCCTTTTCACCAATTCAAGTACCATTTTTTGGAAAGTGTCCAATAACTTTGATATTTCGTCCGATTTTACCCAAGCAGTGGCAAGCCCTATCAATGCGGCCAGTACCAGTGCAGTCATTACGTTCATGACTGGTGGAATATCTATCTTCAGCAGATTCTCCGGTAATGCTTTCAGTGAGTTGGCATCATCGGCTATATGCAGGAAAGGAATTACATTGTATCCTACGGCAGCCCCGAAGAAAGAAGCCCCGATGGAGGAGAGATAAGCAATGCCAAAAGCAAATAAAAGCATCTTTGACGCATTACTACGCAAGTGTGCGATGGAGGGAGCGATGAATCCTAAAATGATAAGAGGAACTAAAAAGAAAATGATTTGTCCCGTAATGTGTTTTATGCAAACGATGGCTTCCAACACAGCGTCGTTTACGACGAAACCTGCCGACAGTCCGATAATTACGGCAATAAGCAGTTGCACGATGGTGTTACTTAGAAACTTTTTCATATATTTTTTTCAGTTAAACGATGAATATCCGGAAAAAGTTTGCTGTATGTGTATGTTATTTCATAGCTTGGACAAAGATAGGAAAATAATATAGAATGTCATCTGAAAAATAGAAAAAGACGGGAAACATCGCGCTCCCCGTCTTGCAAAGTCTTTTCGCCTTATGCTAATACCTTAAATTAAGCGAAACATTTAGACTCTCTCTTATAAGTGATAGTTGTTATTGAAATATGAATTAAAAGTTGTTTTTACCTGTATCCCACCATAGACGTGTACCGCCGTTGTCTGCACCGCCAAGAGCCGTACAAAGGTTCTTATATTGTTCCGGATCTTTCTTGGCATCATCCTGTGAGAAGGGGAGGCGACGAATCATGATGTCCGTATCAATTGTACCGTTGCTATTGTTGGTTTGGACTTTGAATAATTTCGGATATCCGGTACGGCGTTGTTCGGTCCATGCTTCCATACCTTCCGGCCAACAGGCAATCCATTTTTGAGTGATAATTTTTTCAAGTTGCTCTTCTTGATTGGCTGCATCGTCAAAATCGGGAGTAGTGGTTATCAATGCTTTCATATCTTTTCCGGGACCTGCTGCATGATTAATGTAATCCGTCGGTTTGCCTTTGCTTGCCAGATAGAGTCTTGCATCTCCGGCGCCCCATTGGTCGAATGAAGCTTGAACACCGGTTTCGTAACATTGCTTTGCACTTTCGCTTTTCGGATTGATACCTCGTAAAGATGCTTCGGCACGTAGGAGCCAAACTTCCGCTGCTGTCAGAAGAACGGCGGGTGTGGATGCGGCGATTGTTTTAGTATTGATAAAAGAATAACTTTGATAGTAATTGGGATCACCATCCTTGGCATATACTCCTTGAGGCACTCCTAAATATTCCTCTGTGTGGTCTGCCAATGTCGCCGGACTGTAATATATACTGATGCGTGGATCTTCATAACCGTTTAAAACAGAAGCCATTGTTGCTCCCATGTAGGTCTCGCCCCAGCCGGCGACACCTGCTAGTGGGTTTTGATATCCTTTACCGGAGATTTGGATGTTCTCTGCGGATGATTCAATAACACCATAAGAGTTTTCCAATGCTTTTTTGGCCTCGCTGGCGGCAAGTGCCTTATTTACATTAGATACACGCATGGCCAAACGAAGGCGCAATGAATTTGCAAATTTAATCCACCTGCTGGCAGTCGGGCAATTGGACATATTGATACTTTTTACTCCATCTTCTTTACCTCCTTCTTTCAGATAAGCATCCAATGCCTCTACGGCTTTATCCAGGTCATTGAAAAAAGCTTTATAGGCTTCTTCCTGAGTGTCAACGGAATTTGCTTCATTCTTTCCGAATTTAGAATAGACAATGGGGCCATAAGTATCAGCAATGCGATGCATGGCTTCTACTTTCAGAATAAGGGTGGCACCATAAAAATGCTTGTACTTGGCTTCATCTTGTGTAATCAACGTCGATTTATGGGCTACCGGGAAAATGTAATTATAGGTATAGTTCCATGCACTGGCCGTCCATCCTGCCTCTAATGCGTATACCGTATTTTTATCGCAGAATTTAGAAGCAAAATCATGGAAATATCCTGCGAACATATCATGATTCAGGTTTTGGAATGTTTGCCAGGGCCAAGTGGTTCCTTCTCCCCAGTCGTAGTTAAAATAAATACCTTTTTGAATGGTCTCAAAATTAGTGGTGTATTTCTGGAAATCATATTCTTTTACGATATCATCAAAACTACCGTTGATTTTATTATCAGATTCGAATCCGTCTGTGCATGAGGCAAGACTCAGGAGGCCGCCCATGCATAAAATTGAAATATATTTTGAACTTTTCATAATGTCTTTGTTTTTAAGGTTAGAATGTGAACTTAACGTTGAAACCGATGTTACGTGTAGTCGGCATGCCGAACACATCAACGCCCTGCAGAGTATTACCTACTGACAAAGTTGCATCCGGATCAAATGGAGCATCTTTGTACAAGAAGAATAAATTGCGTGCAACCAATGTAAGATCCAATCCTTTGATAAATTTGGTTTTGGAGAGAATGGATGCCGGGAATGAATAACCTAGTGTTAATTCACGCAAGCGTACATTCGTTGCATCGTACATGTAGTATTCTGAAATACCGTTACGGCCTCCGACAGTACCATAGAAATTAGGAACGTCTTTGAATTGGATACCTTCATATTCCACATACCCACGGTCGCGTGCCTCTCCGGATTCTTTGCTGACGCCCATTGCATCCAGGTGTGCTTGAGTCAATGACATAACATCACCTCCGATGCGTGCGTCAATCAAGAAATATAAAGTAAATCCTTTGTAAGTAAAGGTATTGCTCCATCCTAATAAAGCATCGGGGTTGGCGTTGCCCAATAAAGTGTTGTTTCCTGTTACTTTAATCGGATTTCCTGCCTCATTTACTTTGATCTTGCCATTTTCATCTCTTTCAAATCCATTACCATAGATATCGCCCAGTTTTCCACCTTCTTTTACCCACATATCGTATGCCATGGAGAACCCTTCCGAACCATAACGGAATGATTTATAATCCTTGTGTAAGGAAACAACCTTATTTCTGTTCATGGACATATTTACAGCAGTTTTCCAACGGAAATTTTCATTCATTAAAGGAGTACCCTCTACGGTTAATTCAATACCGGTATTGCGAATTTTACCTGCATTGATATAACGGAATGCATAAAGTGAACCTGCCGGATTGGCTACTTTCAGCAACTGATTTTTTGTATCAGTACGATACCATGTAAAGTCAATACCGAAGCGATTATTGAAGAATTTCCATTCTGTACCGAATTCAATGGAAGTACTGATTTCCGGTTTCAAATCACCACGTTGCTCAATGTCATTGGTCTGGATACTTCCACCACATTGAATAATATCCGCTAAGTTTGTAATTCCGATAGGAAGGTCATTACCAACCTGTGCGAATGAACCACGGAATTTTGAGAAATTGATCCATTCCGGCAGTTTGACACTGTTGCTCATAATCCAAGTCAAACCTACTGACGGATAAAAGAATCCATTTTTCATACTTTCTGTATTCGCTAAAGTGGAAGACCAGTCATTACGTGCTGTAACATCCAGATAAAGAGCATCTTTCCAACCTACTTGCGCTGTGCCGAACAAGGATTGTATAGTACGTTTCGCATCAATCGTCTGGTTGATAAATCCCTTTGAAGAGAAGATGATATTGGAAACGGTAAATACATTAGGGCGATATAAAGAAGCTGTTTTGGAGTCAATCATCAAAGAATTGGCTTTGCTCACATTGATGCTGGTTCCCAATGCTGCGTTGATAGAAAAGTCACCCAATGTTTTGTTAAACATGGCCATGAAGTCACCATATACTTGGAAATTTTGTTCATCCGACCATACATAACGTCCGTTGGGAAGCCCTGTCTCATCATTCTTGCCGGCAATATTTGCAGCTGTTGAAGCATACATCTTGTTGTCAAATTTATCACTTACGTAGTCTACATTGCCACGTGCCTGGAAACTTAACCAATCAGTAGCTTTTAAATTTGCACTGATAGAAGCCAATGCGCGATAACGTTTACTCTTGTTGGTCACACGGTTTTTAATCCAGTACGGATTCTGATCCCATTCACTGAATGAGCCGTCTTCATTCTTTGTGTACCAATTCTGTAAATTCATATTACGATCCGTGTCGAATACTTCAAAATTTTCAGCATACGGAGCCAAATCGGCGCCACGGGGGAAAGAATACAGACCAACTAGCGGATTCAGATAATAACCGCCTCCGGCAGGAGTGTTCCGGATAGTCTGTGTCATCAAACTGGCATTTCCATCCAATTTCAAGCGATCGTTGAAAAAACTGGCTGTTTCACGGAAAGTGATATTATGCTTTTGAAGTTTGTTTGAGTCAACGATACCTGTACCTCGGGTATTAGCATAAGAGAAGTAGGTTTGCATCTTGTCATTGCCTGTTTGGAAAGTTAAAGAGTTGATAGCAGTGATCCCGTTTCCGAACCAATTGTCCACATTGTCATAGTCTGTCAGGTTCCCTTTACTACCCCAGCTGCTGGTACCATCGGCAGTTTGTCCATAATTGTTTTGGAATTGGGGCAGGCTGATAGCATGGTCTACTGTCAGGTTGGAAGAAAATGTAATTCTTGACATACCGGCTTTTCCGGATTTTGTTGTAATTAAAATGACACCATTAGCTGCTTGTGAGCCGTAAAGAGCTGCTGCGGATGCACCTTTCAATATGCTCATACTTTCAATGTCGTCAGGGTTCAGATTGGAAATACCGTCACCAGAGTCATGGTTGACACCGTCATTTTCACCTCCCATAACGGTGGCTGTTGATTCTGTTGTGATATTCAGCATGGGAACACCATCAATGACATACAACGGTTGGTTGTTACCACTGGCGAATGCTGAACGCGCACCACGGATAGATACTTTTGCCGAACCTCCAAGACCGGATGAACTCTTTGTAATCTGTACACCGGCGGATTTACCGGCTAGTGAATTAATCATATTCGCATCCTTTACCTTATTCAGCTCGTCACCATTCAATTGCTGTGTAGAATAAGTCAAAGAAGCTTCTTTCTTTTTAATACCCATAGCGGTTACTACAACAGTTTCCAATTTCAGGGCGTCGTCTTCCATCTTGATGGTAAAGTTGGTTTTTCCGTTTACGGGAATAATGACTTTTTTATATCCGATGTAGGAAACGGCTAGTTGTGCATCAGTGGGAACTTCCAGGGTAAAGTTGCCGTCAATATCTGTAATAGTACCGTTAGTAGTACCTTGTTGAAGTATGTTTGCACCGATAATGGCTTCACCCTGCATATCCGTTACAACACCTTTTACAGTGATTGTATTCTGCTGCTTCACTTCTTCACGGGCTATGTTGCTTTCTTTAGTCAGAACAATATTCTTTCCTTCCATTACATAAGAGATTCCTGTTCCGGCAAAAACTTCATCCAGAATTTCGGATACGGCTTTGTTACGGGCTTTAACAGTTACTTTGCGGTTAAGGTCCACATTCTTTTTATTATAGACAAACAGATAATTGGTCTGTGTTTCAATGGTCGAGATTAATTGAGCTACCTTCATGGTGTGGGTATCAAAACTAACTTTTGCATTTTGAGAGTGTACATTTACGCTAAATGCGCTGAATGTAGTAGCCAAAAGAAGAAATAAGGTAATCTTCATAGTTCGTAATATTTGTTTAAAGCCTAAACTTTTTGGGCATAAATACCCTTCCAAAGAAATTTTTCTCATATCTTTGTAATGTGTTAAGTTAATAAATTTGATTAAGGTCAATTGTTAGCTGTCGAATCGGGGAGTATGGGGGTACTTTCCGATTCTTTTTTCAAAGGTTCTTATGTAATCATAATGGTTAATTTTTAAGGTTAAACTTCTATTGTGATTTTATTCTATAGTTATCTTGTTATGTTCGTTATCAATATCGTATTTGAACGGATGGTCTTTTTGTATAACTTTTAGTATATGCTCTATGCCATCCAAATCTTTGAATTTACCGGTACAACGGTAGTTCTCTAAGATTTTAGGATTCTTCACTGTTATCTTATAATTATAATATAGAGCAATCTTGTCCAGTAATTCTTTAAACGGAACATCATCGAAATAATAAATGCCTTGCATCCATGCTAAAGCATTGTTGCTGCTCATTTCGCCCGTTCTATATTTGCCGTTTTCCATCGAGAAATACTTTCCTTTCGTCAGTCTGGTAATTGTTTTTTCTTCTTTTGCACTGTTGGTAAGCAAATTGATGGAACCTTCTATCAGTCTGGCTATAAAGCTGTTTGAACCTTTATAAGAACATACATCGAATTTTGTTCCGGTGACTTGTACCTTTATGTTTTCTGTCTGCACATAAAAAGGAATTTCCTTATTGTGTGCCACCTCGAAATAGGCTTCTCCGTCTAATGTGACTTTACGGTCTTTTTTACCGAAATCTTCATCATAAGTCAATGTAGTTTGGGAGTTCAACCATACTACCGAACCATCGGGGAGGTCCATCTGCGCACGTTGCCCCGCCGGAATACGGATGGTTTGTGACAATTGCTGCTTGGGTTTGTGCATATGTGGCAAATCCATGACAAAAACAATAGCCAACATGGCGGCAATGGCAATCAGCGGATACAGATACAGATGTCCTTTCGGCTTCCGCTGTATCTTCGAATCATCGGAAAAGAGGGTGATATCAAACAACATTCGTTCTTTCAAAAAGCGTTCCTTGTTCTCGGCACTGCTTTCCGTCCATTCCACAATTTGGCTTTCCTCTTTTTCCGTGGTTTCTCCTCTGAAATATTTATGTAGCAATTCTGTCTTCATTCTTTCCGCATTTTGTATATAGAACAGGATAGTGGGAAACAACCCTAGCGGAAAAATGATTTTTTTTCGATTTTCTCAAAAAAAGTGGTTTTTACCCTCTTTTTTCATTTCAGATAAAATTATTACCGCCCTGACACACTGCTAATAAAAAATATTAGTAACTTTGCAACACCCAAAATAAGCGAGATTGTATTTATACACTATAAACAAAAATAAGAGATTATGATGACAATTGACAAATTCAACTTTGCCGGTAAAAAGGCAATTGTCCGCGTGGACTTCAATGTACCTTTGGACGAAAATGGTAAAATTACTGATGATACTCGTATCCGCGGTGCTCTTCCTACACTGAAAAAAGTGTTGGCTGATGGTGGCAGCTTGATTATCATGTCACACATGGGTAAACCCAAAGGTAAGGTAAATGCTAAATATTCATTGAGTCAGATTGTCGATGCTGTTTCTGAAAAATTAGGTGTACCTGTTCAATTTGCTCCTGATTGCGCAAAAGCCGGTGATGCTGCAGCTGCTTTGAAACCGGGTGAAGTCCTGTTGTTGGAAAACTTGCGTTTCTATCCTGAAGAAGAAGGAAAGCCTGTTGGCATTGACAAAGAAGATCCTGCATACGAAGATGCCAAGAAGGCAATGAAGGCTTCTCAGAAAGAATTTGCCAAGACTTTGGCTTCTTATGCTGACTGCTATATCAATGACGCATTCGGTACTGCTCACCGTAAACATGCTTCTACAGCTGTTATCGCCGACTATTTCGATGCAGACAACAAGATGTTGGGCTATTTGATGGAAAAAGAAGTTCAAGCTGTTGATAATATCCTGAAAGATATCAAACGTCCGTTCACTGCTATTATGGGTGGTTCTAAGGTATCTACCAAGATTGGTATCATTGAAAACCTGATGGATAAAGTGGATAACTTGATCCTTTGCGGTGGTATGACTTATACTTTTGCTAAAGCTCAGGGTGGTAAAATTGGTAATTCTATCGTAGAAGATGATAAATTGGAATTGGCTCTTGATATCATCGCTAAGGCTAAGGCTAAAGGTGTGAATTTGGTATTAGGTACAGACTGTGTAGCTGCTGATGCATTCTCTAATGATGCTAATACTCAGGTTGTTCCTGCAAATAATATTCCTGACGGATGGGAAGGCTTGGATGCAGGTCCCGAAACTCAGAAAGCATTTGCAGCAGCTATTGAAGATGCTAAGACTATTCTTTGGAACGGTCCTGCCGGTGTATTTGAGTTTGATAACTTTACTGCCGGTTCACGTGCAATCGCCGAAGCTATCGCTAAAGCAACTAAGAACGGTGCGTTCTCATTGATTGGTGGTGGTGATTCTGTAGCTTGTATCAACAAGTTCGGTATGGCTGACCAAGTATCTTACATCTCTACCGGTGGTGGTGCTTTGTTGGAAGCGATCGAAGGAAAAGTTCTTCCGGGTGTTGCAGCGATCAAAGGTGAATAATTGATACTTCTCTATATAAAAGAAAGGCAACCCGGTTTCGAGTTGCCTTTTTTAGTATTTTGTTTTTTGTAGTGAATTCTATATCTTAGAACATAAACAATACGGTGGCTACCAGTCTGTTGTTTGAAACAGAATGGGTATCAATGATTGTTCCATCTGACTTATCTAGTGAACCGTACCATGCAGAACTGAAATTATATTCCACACCGATTTTCCAATGAGGAACATTATAAGTCAGTTCGGCACTGGCACTGATCAATTGATCTACATTTGTACCTGTGCCATACATTTTGGTAACCTCATCGCTGGTGCCTAAATTTTTCATGTAACCAAAGAAAACAGCCGGTTTCCATTTTTTGCCATACACAATGTTCAACCAGGAACTGGAGTTGCGGTTGGGGGAATATTCTTGTTCACCTGTTCGTTGGTCTATTGATTTTATGCCATAGCCTCCCAACATAGAAACCTGTGTAAGATTGGAACCTAATATGCTTTTGGCAGCTATATACCATACAGGTGAAGTATATTTCATGTGAACTTCATAAGACAGAGAAGTGATACGTTCATCTACTTTATACACTTTATCCTCTACCACAGACTGAGTACGGGGTTTTAATGAAACCATTTCAATACCTGCACCTACCAACCAGTTGTTACCTTTGTAATCTGCACCGATATAGACTTCCGGGATACAGCTTTCTTTGATGTATTTCTGGCTCTTGCCATCAGGGCCTTGTGACAGATATTGAGATTGCCAGATCGCTGCACCTGTCAACTGTATATCACCTGTCTTGTAGCGGAAACGTATTTGCGGAGCACGGCTGAACGGTTGGAAAGGAGCTCCCATATTCAGATTCAGGATTTGCGGAGCGACGTCACCATACAGCGGATGCCAGGTTTGACCCAACAGCAAGGACGGTTTTCCCCAGTCTAAGTTCAAATATGCATGGCGCAGGCGAACGGTAGAGAAAGTGGTTCCTGAACCGCGAAAGTCCATTTCCACTTTAGCCGAGGTTTTTGCCCTGCCCAGTTTAGGGCCTTGAACGTCGACCCCCAGACGAGTGTACAAGGTATAGAAGCTTCCATTGGCTGTTGCATTCAGGTCTTTTCCGTCTGTATCATATATTTTGTCTTTGGGATACATATAGAAAAGTCCGTCCACAGTTTCTTCGTTGGCACGGCTATTGTAATAAAGATCGGTGCGAACTTGTCCGTAAAACTTATAACTGAAATCTTTGTTTTGGGCAAAACTGCTTGCCGATAGCAGTAAAAGTGTGAATAAGAATGAATATTTTCTCATGATTTAAAGGGTTGTTATAAACATTCGGCAAAATTACATAATTTATTTGAAAAAGGCTGTGTGGTTCCTCATAAAAGTGTCATATCGCGCTTGGATGGAACAGCCTGCATTGAATTGCACAAAAGAAACTGTCCGAAAGCAAAAGATAGCTTCCGGACAGTTGTTTACTTTACTTCTTTCGTGGAATTAATAGATTTCTATTTCATCCAATGCCATTGTACTGGGCACTTCGCTCTTATCATGCGGACTATAGCAATCAATGCCATTACGTATTTTGCCTCCGCTTGTAAATTCTATTTTCACCTTTACAGCTTCTTGTGCCGGGAACTCTATTTCTTCATCGAATCCTTTGAAGGTGTTTTCTTTGATGTCATAGGTAAATTCCTTTTCGGCCACTTTCTCGAATTTATTGCCTGAGGCGGAAACATACACCACAGCTTTGCTTACCGGTAATATATTGCCGGCTGCATTATAAAGCGTACCAAATCTGATTTTACTGATTGTAGCTTTATCAAAGTCTGCCACGAAGGTCACTTTATCATTATTGTCCGGGCGGATACCTACCCATGGAGTGGAAGAGGCATTGTTCCCACGTTTTCCGTTGGTTAGTCCTAAAGTCACCGTATCGGCCCCTAATATGTCATTTTCTCCTAAAATATCCCCCTTCATTCCTTTGGGTTCCGGAGTGATTTCATATTTCTTTCCACTGATTAAATTCTTGTAAAGTTGTTTATGGGTAACTTTACCAATCTGCTTACCGTCAACAAAGGCGGCGGCTTTCAAGTCGTAAGTACCTTCCAATGGGAATGGATGGCTATATAAGCTGGCATTTACAGACGGTTCCTCACCGTGGATTGTATAATAGATTTGTGCTCCCGGATAGAATGTTTCCAGTTCTACATTCAGTACTCCTTCTTTAGTGGAACGGGTATTAATGTTTACATCAAAGAAGTTGAGGCACGGTTTTACCCCCATTATTTCCAGACGTTTGAAATCTTCTACCATGCGGCTGCAGAATGAAGTGAAATTCTTCTCCTTCATCGGAGTCCATCCGGTCTCGGCTATGGCGATTAAACGTGGGAAGATTTGATAGTCACGATTGTCCTCGGTTGGCATATATTCAGCCCAGCAATTAGCTTGTACGCCTATGATGTGTTGTTTTACCAGACTGTCTGCATCAGCCGGTACAGGATTGTAACTGTATGTTTTCTTCAATGTGTTATACCCACCGATAGTGACAGGGGCTATTTCCGGTTCTTCTTGATAATGATCAAGATAAGCGTAAGGATTGGGAGTCATGATGGCATCATGCCCGGCTTTGGCTGCGGTCATTCCGCCTTCCACACCACGCCATGACATTACTGTGGCGTTGGGAGCAAGCCCGCCTTCCAGAATTTCATCCCAACCGATGATGTTGCGTCCTTTGCTGTTCAGGTATTTTTCCGCACGGTTTACGATATAGCTTTGTAATTTCTCTTCTTTGGTATGCTTTCTGCCGTCTACGGGATTAGGAGTGACATCATCTTTAAGCCCTAGGTCTCGTATCAGTTTTTGGCAATGGGAACAATGTTCCCATGCGTATTTGGGGCATTCGTCACCACCTATATGTATATAAGAACTTGGGAATAATTCCACCACTTCGTCCATGACTCCTTCCATAAATTGAAAGAAAGTGTCGGTAGGGCAGAATACCTGGTCAAACACACCCCACAGTTTGCAAACTTCGTAGGTGCTGTCCGGAGTACAGGATAATTCGGGGTAAGAGGCAATGGCTGCCAAGGCATGTCCCGGTAGCTCTATTTCCGGAATGACGGTGATATATTTGCTTTGGGCGTATGCTACCACTTCTTTAATTTCTTCTTGTGTATAGTAACCTCCATGAGGTTTGCCGTCATATTTAAACGGGTAGTGGGTATAGAAATAATCCACCATGGTTTCTGAACGTTGGGAACCGATTTCGGTCAGTTTGGGGTACTTTTTGATTTCGATTCTCCAGCCTTGGTCATCCGTAAGATGCCAGTGGAAGGTATTCATTTTATGTACGGCCAATACATCAATGAATTTTTTGATGTAATCTATCGATGCAAAATGACGGCATACATCCAGCATTGCTCCGCGATATCGGAACGTCGGAGTATCTTCTATCTCGACGCAAGGTACGCTCCATTCGGCATTGCGTGCTCTTTCCTTGCTATAAATAGCTACCGGCAACAGTTGATACAGAGTTTGCAGTCCGTAATAAAATCCGTTAGGTGTTGATGCTGTAATCTTTATCTGTTGGGGGGTGACTGATAATTTGTAGGCTTCTTTCTCCATACCCGGAATGCTGTCAAAAACAATGGTGGGTACATTTTCATGTAATTCACCACCCGGTTTCAATTTGATACCGGCTACATCCAATACGGTAGTTGATAGACTGGAAGCGATATTTTTCACTTCTTGTGAGGCGTTCACAACGACAGGAACATCGCTGTTCAGATAAAAACGTCCCGGCTGCTCATTCATAGTAACAGGCAGCGGAACTACATTGTACTCATTGATTACTTCTTTCATTTGGCATCCACACGTTAATAGCCCAACGAAAAATACTAGCAGACTCTTTTTTTTCATAATATATCTGTGCTAAGTTTTTAAATAAAGGGGGTATAGAAATTCTTTGCGGACAAAAATAGCAATAAAAACGGAATAAACATGTTTTTCAGAGAGATTAATATGTTTACAATATAAAAATATTTTTCACAGATTTGTTTCTTTATTGCTAATAGAATGTTATCTTTGTCCGAGTTAACCAATTTATTAATCTGACACACATGACAGCAAATACCCCCAAACGATTGCTCGCTCTTGACATCTTGAGAGGCATCACCATTGCAGGCATGATTCTTGTGAATAACCCCGGTTCGTGGGGGTATGTGTATGCTCCGCTGGAGCATGCCGCCTTTAACGGATTGACCCCCACCGATCTCGTTTTCCCTTTTTTTATGTTCATTATGGGAATCTCGACTTATATTTCTTTGCGGAAATATAATTTTACTTATTCACATGCCACGTTGCGTAAAATAATGAAGCGTACAGTCATTATTTTTTGTATCGGTCTATTGTTGAATCTTTTAGCTAAGTCTGTTTTTACACATCATCTGAATTTTGAAGAATGGCGCTATCTGGGAGTCATGCAACGGCTCGCTATAGGATACGGTGTGACCAGTCTGGTTGCTATAACGGTGAAGCATAAATATTTTCCTGCTATCATTTTGGTGACTTTGGCCGCTTATTTTCTTTTATTGGCTACGGGAGACGGCTTCAATCAGTCGGAAACCAATGTTGTGGCTCGTTTTGACGCATGGGCATTGGGCACATCCCATATGTACCATGAGGGCGGAATGGCGTTTGATCCGGAAGGGCTGCTGAGTACTGTTCCTGCGGTGTGCCATGTGATGGTAGGATTTTATTGTGGAAAGTTGTTGCTTTCCGCTAAAGATAATGCCGAAAAGATACAGCGGTTGTTTCTGATAGGAACTATACTTACATTTGCCGGCTTTCTGTTAAGTTATGGCTGCCCTATTAATAAAAAAGTGTGGTCGCCTACTTTTGTTATAATAACTTGTGGATTGGCGTCCAGTTTTTTGGCTCTGCTCATTTGGATTATTGATATGAAAGGATATCAGAACTGGTGTGCTTTTTTCCGGTCATTCGGAGTGAATCCTTTGTTTATTTATGTGTTTGCGGAAACAATGGGAATCGCATTGGGTGCTACGGGCGTGAGTGCCTTTATTTATGAAAAGATGCTGGCTCCGGCATTGGGGGATTATCCCGGCTCATTAGTCTATGCTTTGATCTATATTATATTCTGTTGGAGCATTGTTCATATATTATATAAAAAAGGCATCTATATCAAGATTTAGAAACGGATACAGAAAATTAGTTAGATGAAAGAAACGGGGAATATTTTTATGTCAGAACTGACGGAGGTGTTTAGTAAACGTCAGCAACAGTTTATTCAGTTTGCTTACTCGTACGTCAGGGACAAGGAAGAGGCTGAGGATATTGTAATGGGGGCGTTTACCAATGTGTGGGAGCACCGGAATGAATTGCGGGAGGATACGAATATTTCCGCATTGTTGTTGACAGCCATAAAAAATCGTTCACTGAATCATTTGCAACACTTGGAGGTACGTATGCGTGCCGAGCAGCATATAGGAGATATACGGCAGAAAGAGCTGGCTTTGCGTATCTCGACTTTGGAGGCTTGTGATCCCGATAAATTGTTTTGTGATGAGATACAGGCTTTGGTGCAGGAAGCTATTAGTGAACTGCCTCCTACAAGCAGGGAGGTGTTTATTTTGAGCCGGATGAAAAATTTACCGAACAAGGAAATTGCTTTGCGACTGGATATTTCTGTAAAGACTGTGGAATTTCATATCACCCGGTCGTTGAAACAGTTGCGGGTGCGGCTGAAAGATTATCAGTTTCTTTGGAGTTTTTTGTAAAAAAAGCCATACCTCAGTTGTTTGGGTATGGCCTTCTTTTTAATTTCATATACAGGGATTAGAAACTATAATCTGCACTTAAACCGAATACTTTGTTAGTACGGCTGTATACATTTGTTCCGGGTAATCCGGTTCCGTTATAGTTGGTTGACTTCTTGGTATAATCCTCATAATTAGTCCACATATAGCCGACATTCAGATTGAGATGCTTGTTCATTTTTATTTTGGCTCCGACTCCCAAAGAGTAAGAATCACAAGAGAAACTAGTATCTGATTGATAGTTATCTGATAGTCCGTAGTCAGTGATCTGTCCACCACAGCTGAGGGTCAGTTGCTTGGTTACATCAAACTCGATACCTGCCAAGTATTCATTGGTTCCTTTAGTCAGATATTTTTGTTTACCGTTTGCCATACCTGCGTTTTTATCATCATAGAAATGATATTCTACAGAAGCACGAAGTACCGGAAGGAATTCGTAGGCGGCTGCAATGGAGAGCATGGCTGGGATGTCATTGGGAGTATTCACACCGTGTTCGTAGGGGGCTACCATATCTTTGGCACTGGGTGGATATTGTAAGTTCTTTGTATTGTTTTCGATATTCAGATTGGTCTTGAACTCATATTTAGCACCGATATTCAGTTTGCCCAATTTAACATCTGCACCGATTACAGGAGTGAGTCCCCAACCTGTTTGGTCACAGTTCAGAGCGAGTGGCAACAGGTTGGTATCTGTTCCTTTCACAATGGCATTTAAGAATCCTTTATAACCGCCTGTAAAATAGTTCATACGTCCTCCACCGAATACAGAAAGCCATTCGGTAGCTTTATAGGATAATCCCAACTGTAAAGAGTAAATATATTGTTTACCATCCATGGCGCTTGTGATATCATACATGCCGGGAACGATTATCGGACTTTGTGGGTTTGCCTGATGTGCTTTCACACTATTCTGAAAAATACCGGCCATGGCCGCAGATTCAAACATAGGCAATCCGTCATCGAAAGATGCTTTTCCACCTCCGGCGGTAATAGCGAAGAAACCTGAAATAGTCCATTTGTCTTTTTTATAGGCTGCAAATAAACTGGGAATAACCGGTGCGGCTGCCGTTCCTTCATAATATTTTTCGAAAGGCTTGTCTGAAACGGTAGGACCTGTGGCGCTAACCCCGTTGTATGTCATAAAACTGGCATCAATATTTCTAGTCTGATAAGCACTTTGAATGCTCAATCCTACATGGAATCCGTCTTTGGGTAAGAAAGCCAGTCCGGCAGGATTAGACAAAGCACCATCTATTTCTGTAGTAGCACCACGGGATAGCATACGGAGAAAAGCTGCATGTTGATTTGTATTGGTTAAAATACCTCCTGCGAAAGTTGAATTTGAAACGATTAGCGTCGCTGCGCTAATTAATAATAGTTTCTTCATTTATTACTTAATTTTTTTGTTTGCGGGCGCAAAGGTAGGATAAAATAACACGCGGACAAACCTTTTGTGCAATTATTTGCATAATCTATTGAAAAAATCAACTGTTTCAGTAGAAACTATTTAATTTTCTTCGTTTATTTCAGAAGGCTTTTGACCCATGATTTTCTGAGTGTTTTTTAGCTGTTGAGTGCCTTGTGGATTACTTGTGGACGAACTTTTTTTAATTAATTCTTTGTCTTATAGTAGGTTAATGCCTATGCTGTGGACAAGTTGTGGACTTATCGTGGATTTTCTACCTTATTATATTAAAACAAAGAAAGAAACAAAGAAAAACTCCCTTAAGGGTTCTTTGAAAAAAACGTCCGTCATGTTCTGTCAACGCTCGGGTCGTTTTTTCAAACTATGCTGGAAACTTTTGCCAACTATGCTGGAAGTTCCCGGAAGTTTCCAGCATAGTTTGGGCATGATATGCCTTTTGTTCCGGAATGGTTATTTCCAGGAATAAATTCTTTGCCTGTTTACAGATTCTTCACCACATTCAGCATGGTGGATTGAGAAGAATGTTGTATCTTTGTAACCCTTTTACGCAATACAAATTTTTTATATGTATACTAACAAAGAAATATGGAACGTGAGTTATCCGATTTTTCTCGGATTATTAGCGCAAAACATTATAAATGTGACGGATACGGCTTTCCTGGGTAGAGTGGGGGAAGTCGAACTGGGAGCTTCCGCCATGGGTGGATTGTTTTATATCTGTGTCTTTACTATTGCTTTTGGCTTTAGTATCGGTTCACAAATTTTGATTGCCCGTCGTAATGGTGAAGGGCGTTACAAAGATGTAGGCCCTGTGATGATACAGGGAGGGACATTCTTGCTGGGGCTGGCGGTGCTCATGTTCGGGCTGACTCATCTGTTGGCTCCATCTGTTGTCCGTCTGCTCATCTCATCTGATTCCATTTTTGACGCCACCATGGAATTCCTCAACTGGCGTATCTTTGGTTTTTTCTTCGCTTTTATCAACGTGATGTTCCGTGCGCTGTATATTGGCATTACACGTACTAAAGTGCTGACGATGAATGCGGTGGTCATGGCATTGGTGAATGTGTTGTTGGACTATATTTTGATTTTCGGTAAGTTTGGAATGCCGGAGATGGGGATTAAAGGAGCAGCTATCGCTTCGGTGATGGCTGAAGCCGCTTCATTGGCTTTCTTCTTGATTTATACCTACGCAAAGGTGGATTTTAAGAAATTCGGCTTGAATCACTGGCAGAAGATTGATTTCTCTTTATTGGGAAGGATTCTGAGTATATCGTGTTTTACCATGGTACAATATTTTTTGGCCATGGCTACTTGGTTTGTCTTTTTCATCGCGATAGAACGGTTGGGGCAACGCGAGCTGGCGATTGCCAATATCGTACGTAGTATCTATATCGTGATGCTCATTCCGGTTCAGGCACTATCTACTACTACCAATTCCTTGGTCAGCAATCTGATCGGTGCGGGAGGGATAGCCCATGTCATGTGCTTGATTTGGCGTATCGCACGGATGTCGTTCTTCATCATGATAGTCTGTGTGGCCATAGTGGTACTTTTCCCTCATGCTATGCTTTCGGTTTATACCAATGAGCAGGCCTTGCTGGTGGAATCCGTGCCTTCGTTGTATGTCATTGCTGTGGCAATGGTCATCGCATCGGTGGCGAATGTCTATTTCAATGCCATTTCGGGAACTGGAAATACGCAGGCTGCTCTGATACTTGAAATGGGGACTTTGGTATTCTATACCCTTTACATTCTGTGGATAGGCATGGTAGTGAAAGCACCGGTTTCGGTTTGTTTCTCCATAGAGGTGGTGTACTATAGTTTGTTACTGCTTAGCAGCGTTATTTATTTGAAAAAAGCAAAATGGCAGAATAAAAAGATATAAGGTTCATAAGTTTTTTGTATTTTTGCACCCTGTTGTTATTCTGAAGGTTAGTAAAGAATGACAGGCAATCATAATTCGTAATTTATAATTAAAGATATATGTTCGATAATTTAAGTGAGAGACTGGAACGGTCTTTTAAGATTCTGAAAGGTGAGGGAAAAATCACCGAGATTAATGTAGCGGAAACGTTGAAGGATGTGCGTAAAGCTTTGTTGGATGCTGACGTGAACTATAAGGTCGCCAAAGGCTTTACTGATACTGTGAAAGAAAAAGCTTTAGGGCAGAATGTGCTTACGGCTGTGAAGCCCAGCCAGTTGATGGTAAAGATTGTACATGATGAACTGACCGCATTGATGGGTGGTGAAACTGCCGAATTGGTGTTGGAAGGTCGTCCGGCAGTTATCCTGATGTCAGGTCTGCAAGGTTCCGGTAAGACTACTTTCTCCGGTAAGTTGGCCCGTATGCTGAAAACCAAGAAGAACCGTAAGCCGCTGTTGGTGGCTTGTGACGTCTATCGTCCCGCTGCTATCGAACAGTTAAGAGTATTGGGAGAACAAATCGAGGTTCCTGTATATAGTGAGTTGGACAGCAAGAATCCGGTGCAGATTGCATTGAACGCTATTCATGAAGCAAAAGCGAAAGGGTATGATTTGGTCATTGTCGATACAGCCGGCCGTCTGGCTATCGATGAGCAGATGATGAACGAGATTGAGGCTATCAAGAAAGCGATAAATCCGGATGAAACTTTGTTTGTGGTCGATTCAATGACCGGTCAGGATGCGGTGAATACAGCTCGTGAGTTTAATGAACGTCTGGACTTTAACGGCGTCGTGCTGACCAAGTTGGATGGTGACACCCGTGGCGGTGCTGCTCTTTCTATCCGTACCGTGGTAAACAAGCCTATCAAGTTTGTGGGTACCGGCGAAAAGTTGGATGCTATCGACCAGTTCCATCCTGCACGTATGGCAGACCGTATTCTCGGCATGGGTGATATCGTGTCTTTGGTAGAGCGTGCGCAGGAGCAATATGACGAGGAAGAGGCAAAGCGTCTTCAGAAGAAGATTGCCAAGAATCAGTTCGACTTTAATGATTTCTTGAGCCAGATTCATCAGATTAAGAAGATGGGTAATTTGAAAGAACTTGCATCCATGATTCCGGGTGTGGGGAAAGCTATCAAAGATATTGATATCGATGATAATGCGTTCAAGAGTATTGAAGCGATTATTTATTCCATGACTCCGCAGGAACGTACAAATCCTGAAATTCTGAACGGAACGCGCCGTACACGTATAGCCAAAGGTAGTGGAACCAGCATTCAGGAGGTAAACCGTCTGTTGAAGCAGTTTGACCAGACTCGCAAGATGATGAAGATGGTGACCGGCAGTAAGATGGGTAAGATGATGCCGAAACTTAAAAAGTGATGCTTAAATAAACAGATAAGGGAGAAAGTGTGAAACTTTCTCCTTTTTTTATTATGCTGCATGGCTGATTTATACTACATTTGTTGCTCAATGAATAATTTATAAGTAAATAGATAGTATGCAACTAATTGATGGAAAAGCTATTTCGGAACTGGTGAAGCAGGAAATTGCTGCGGAAGTTGCCGAAATCGTGGCTAAAGGTGGCAAGCGTCCCCATTTAGCTGCAATTCTCGTCGGACACGACGGAGGAAGTGAAACATACGTAGCGGCCAAGGTAAAGGCTTGTGAGGTATGTGGTTTCAAATCCAGTCTGATTCGCTATGAAGCGGATGTGACGGAAGAAGAATTATTGGCAAAGGTCAGAGAACTGAATGAGGATGCTGACGTGGATGGTTTCATTGTACAGCTCCCTTTGCCGAAACATATTTCCGAGCAGAAAGTGATTGAAACCATTGACTATCGGAAAGATGTGGATGGTTTTCACCCTATCAATGTAGGCCGTATGTCCATTGGTCTTCCTTGCTATGTATCTGCTACTCCTAACGGTATTCTTGAATTGCTGAAGCGTTACAACATTGAAACCCAAGGAAAAAAATGTGTGGTATTGGGCCGCAGTAACATTGTAGGTAAGCCTATGGCAAGTCTGATGATGCAGAAAGCTTATCCGGGTGATGCCACTGTAACTGTTTGCCACAGCCGCAGCAAGGATTTGGTAAAAGAATGTCAGGAAGCTGACATTATCATTGCTGCACTGGGTCAGCCTAATTTTGTAAAGGCTGAGATGGTGAAAGAAGGTGCGGTCATTATTGATGTAGGTACTACCCGTGTGCCGGATGCTACAAAGAAATCCGGATTCAAACTGACCGGGGATGTGAAATTTGATGAAGTAGCTCCCAAATGTTCTTATATCACTCCGGTGCCGGGCGGTGTGGGACCTATGACGATTGTATCATTGATGAAGAATACATTGCTGGCAGGAAAAAAGGCCATTTACAAGTAAGTGCCATGCGCTTTGCGAAGCTTGATGGATAAAAAAGAATGTGTCAAAAGTTTGGTAATGCTTACAGGATAAGCTGACCTGCTTTTGACACACTTGTTTTCATGAACAAAAGTTATGCCTGCTTTTCGGACTTACCTGTAAAATCATAAGGAAGGATTTTCGCTCTTAAAAGATTATTTTGTTCTTCGGAATGACTATATTTTCGGGAGTGTCCTTGATGTATAGGTCTTTCTCGCTGGGAAGTTCGGGGCATTTATGCCCTCATGCCCTCACTGCATGTATAATAGGTTTATTATAAAAGATTTAGATGGTGAGGGTAAAAAATATTGCTCTCACTTATGCTCTTATGCCCTCACTGTATTGTGAAGCTGAATTTTGCATAAAATGCTTGAATACAGTTATATATATACTTTTTATAGGATATTCCGTTTTGATGTAAAGTAGGCTATTTTTAGGTTTTTTTTTGTAAGAAGTGCGCATAGAGGATTTGTACCTTTATGGAATATGGCGGATTCCGGCTGTGGTAAAAAAGATCAGGTCATTTTTAAAAAAGATGACGAGCTTTTTTTAAAAGGCCGCCGTCTTTTTTAAAAACGTCTTGGTCTTTTTTTTAAATGTCCTTGTCTTTTGGACTGGCGGTTGGCATGCTTGCTGACGTGGTTTCTGTTGGGGTCATTGTCATCAATAAGGCATGTGTGTGATATATAAAGATTTGTTGCAAATGCTTGTAGACCCTCTTTCTAATTTTTATTTGTATTATTCGCTTGAAAAAAACGATGGTACTGCTGTTTCAGAACGGGTACAGGTTAGTGAAGCCTGTTGGCACAGTTCGGGGTTGCTCCTACGGAATTCAAGCGTATGAAAACTGTAAATTAGTGTAGAACTTTGTTCTTTACGAATTTTTTCCTATCTTGTACCCTTTAATGTTAGAATAGATGAAACAGATCTTCATTCTTTTTTTGCTATGGTTTGGTTTGTCGCTATCGGCGCAAGATCAGATCTCTTTGTTGTTTGTCGGTGATTTGATGCAACATCAGGCTCAAATTGATGCAGCCAGGCAAGGAGACGGGTATAATTATAATGATTGTTTCCGTCATGTGAAGAAAGAAATAAGTGAGGCGGATATGGCTATAGGGAATTTAGAGGTGACATTGGGAGGAAAGCCTTATAGAGGGTATCCGGCGTTCAGTGCTCCGGACGAATATCTTCATGCTATAAAGGAAGCCGGATTTGATGTATTGCTGACCGCTAACAATCATTGTCTAGATAAGGGGAAGTTGGGGTTGGAACGTACTATTCTGATGTTGGATTCTTTGAAAATACATCATGCTGGAACCTATAGGAACCCGGAAGAACGCCATAGGAACTACCCGTTATTGATTGAGAAAAATGGTTTTAGAATTGTATTGTTGAACTATACTTATGGAACGAATGGCTTGAAGACTGATGCTCCGAATATGGTTAATTATATTAATCTGGAACAAATAAAAAAAGATATTCTTGATGCACGCAGAAAACTTCCTGATGTTATTATAGCCTGTATGCATTGGGGAGTGGAATATTGTTCGTTCCCTGAACGATCGGAGTGTGAATTGGCTAACTGGTTGATTGAACAAGGAGTTGATCATGTAATAGGTTCGCATCCGCATGTACTCCAGCCTATGGAAATTGTAAAAGACCCCCGGACTCCTGCCCGGCATGTCATTGTTTATTCATTAGGTAATTTTATCTCAAATATGTCGAAAGAAAAAACGGATGGAGGAGCTATGGTAAGATTGAAGTTGCAACGGATTTTTCGAATAACCTGTTTAGCGGATTGTGAATATGCATTGGTTTGGACTTCAAGACCTGTTTTAAGTAAAAAAAAGAACTTTGAATTATATCCTGTTACTTTTATTAATAAATCCATTCATAATGAGGAACTTAATGTGATGAAACGTTTCTTGAAAGGAACTGAAAATTTATTAGGAAAATCGAATGGAGGTATAAAAGAGTATTTTTTTGAATAATTTTTCCTCAAAAAGTTTGCGGATATAAAAAAAAACAGTACCTTTGCATCGCTTTCGAAAGGAAAGCCTAACATGGTGACTATAGTTCAGTCGGTTAGAGCGTCAGATTGTGGTTCTGAATGTCGTGGGTTCGAATCCCACTAGTCACCCTTTAACATATGAAAGGTTCTGTAAATCTAATGATTTATAGAACCTTTTTTTAGTTTTTATATCTATTAGTGTATTATCATGGTGATAAATTTAAAAGATAATAGCGAAAAGGATAAGTATATCTTGGAGTTGTTCCGGACATCTCCCAAGGAGGCTTTTCGTTTATTATTTGATGCTTATCACATGAAATTATGTATATATGCAGTGCAACTGACCGATTCTTTTGAGATGGCTGAAGATATTGTGCAGGATTTCTTTATCTATTTTTGGGAGAAGAAATATTACTTGAAAATAAATCAAAATCTTCGTTACTATCTTTATTTGTCTGTGCGGAATGCGGCAATCAATACTTTACAGAAAAATAACATGTTATCTATGGAGGAACTCTCAGGTCTTGATATGAGTATTCCTGAAGAGTCTATAGATGAAGAGGAGCAAGAGGAACGAAATAAGTTATTATTGGAAAAATTACAAAAATTACCTCGTCAGGAATTACAAGTAGTGAGAGCTGTCATTATGGAAAATAAGAAATATAAAGAAGCGGCTGAAGAACTCCATATTTCTGTGAATACCCTAAAAACTCATCTGACAAGAGCCTTGAGACAATTAAGAAAAGAATACAATCTACACTCACTGTTTTACTAAAATTAAATTTTTCTTCTTTTCCTGTCACCCATTTATTAATTTGGGCTCTCTTTTATTAAAAGAAAGTAATCGATGAACAAAGAGAATCCAAAAAAGAACAAAAAGTCTTTTGAGTATTATATAGCGCAGCGAAAAGAAGAATTTCGTTGTCAATATGATCATGAACGTTCATGGGAAAACCTGCAATACAAGCTTGAAAAAAGAAGGAAACGCCGTATCAGTTTATATTGTGTAGCGGCATCAGCGGCTCTTCTTTTTCTTATTTTAGGAATTAGTCATATATTCTTTCTCCACAATAACACGCAAAACAAGGAGGCTGTAGTGGCTGCTGTGATTTCATTTCCGGAAACAGGCAGCCGCAAGGCTATCCTTACTTTAGAGAATGGAGAAAAAGTGGACTTGTCTGTTAAAAAAGGTACTATTTCTAATGTAAATTCTACTGTAATCAATAATAATGCCAATCAATTATTGACTTATAGAAAAGTGGAAGAGGTTTCTTCAACTCCTCAGATTAATACACTGGCTATTCCAAGAGGAGGGGAATATCAGTTGATTTTATCGGATGGAACAAGGATATGGATGAATGCTGAAAGTCTTTTACGTTATCCAACTTCTTTCGTTGGAGAAAAAAGAGAAGTTTTTCTAGAAGGGGAAGCTTTTTTTGAAGTGGCGAAAGATGCTAAACATCCTTTTATAGTTCATACAAACAGACATTCGGTGGAGGTACTTGGTACAAGTTTTAATATATCTGCTTATCCTGATTATAAGGTATATACAACTCTTGCAGAAGGGCGTATTAAAGTAAGTACAGCTAAAGTTTCGGTTGTGTTAAATCCTGACCAACAAGCGGTTATTGAACTGGATAATGATGATATAGTGACACGTGATGTGCCTGCTTATCTATTTACTTCCTGGGCGAAGGGAAATTATGAGTTTCGTAATACGTCTTTGTCTGAAATTGTTGCCCAACTGTCACGGTGGTATAATGTAGATATCTATTTTAAAAATGAATCTTTGAAAGATAAAAGATTTGCAGGTATCATCTTCAGAGATGAAGAGTTAAATTTTGCTATTGAAGTAATTGAGAGAGTGTCTAATGTACATTTTACCCGCGAAGGAGAAACGATTTACATTGAAGATAAGCACGAATGAGAAAGTAAAATGATAGGAGAGAATTGACTTTTTTTAATAATAAATCAACAAACAATTATGAGTACAAAACTTTTGAGCGAAACTATCTGTCGCAAAGGCCTCATGGTGAAATGCTTTGTTGCATTGATAGTATTTTGTTGTTCGGTGGGTGAAGCATTTGCCCAAACGGATACTAAAGTGACTATCAATGTGAACAATGTTTTAATCAGAACAGCCTTGGATCAACTGCAAAGGGAAGCAAAGATCCATTTTGTTTACGATGAAGAAAATATTGATTCAGGAAAACGGGTAAGTTTATTTTACACCAAAACTTCTTTGAATGCGGTTTTGGACGATTTTTGTAAACAGACTTCATTACGATATGAAGTAAAAAGAAATTTGATTCTTATTTTACCTTCAAAGGCTGAGAAAACAACCGGAAAACATGAACCCTTTTATATGACAGGTGTGGTTATGGATGAAACCGGAGAAAGTATTATTGGAGCTACCATTATGATTGGAGGTACAAGTCAGGGTACTGTAACCGATATAGATGGTCGGTATAGTTTGCGGGTTACTCCTGGTGATTTAGTGTCATTTACTTTTGTTGGAATGGCAGATAAAGTAGTCAAGGTACAAGCTGGTAAGAAAGTGGTGAATGTGAAAATGGAAACTAATGCCACTGCACTGGCGGATGTTGTAGTAACTGGCTATCAGACTTTGTCCAAAGAACGAGCAACAGGATCTTATTCTGTGATTTCAGAGAAAAGTACGAAGGGTAAACTGGAAACGGATGTGTTGTCACGTATTGAAGGATTGGTAGCAGGTATAAATAAAACTTCAAGCAACAGTAATGATGTTGTTATTCGTGGTATTACTACTTATATGGGAAATACAAAGCCATTGTATGTGGTTGATGGTATGCCTTATGAAGGTGATTTAGCATCAATAAATCCTACAGATGTACAAAATATAACAGTATTGAAGGATGCTGCTGCAAGTTCTATTTATGGTGCCCGTGCGGCTAATGGTGTAATTGTTATTACAACTAAACGTGGACAGGAAGGTAAAACTAAAGTAAGTTATAATGGTAGTATTAAGTTGTCTCCAAAACCGGATTTTGATTATTTGAATTTGATGAGTAGTTCCGAGCTGGTAGATATGCAGATTGAGGGGTTTGATTATTATCATACGGCTTATGAGAATTTGAATAAGCGTCAAGCTGTAAATCCGGTAGTTAGCTTATTGTATCAGCATGAACGAGGTCAACTGACAGATGGTCAATTGGCAGATGCTCTGTTACCTTATCGTACAAATGATAATCGTAAACAAATAGAAGATGAATTTGCGCGTGTAGGTATTGTTCATCAGCATAATTTAGCTATTTCTGGTGGATCTAATAAAAATCGATACATGGCTACTGTTAATTATATGGGTGATTATGGTAATCAAAAGTATCAAAGTAAAGATCGTATTGGATTTAGCCTAAAAGATGATGTGGATTTTTTTGATTGGTTATCGGCTGATTTTGGAGTTACAGGAAGCTTTTATCGTTCAAAGGGTGATAATGGAGCAGGTAGTTATAGCAGCTTGATGAGTAGTTATCCTAGTTATTATATGTTAAGGGATTTACAGGGAAATCCACTAGATTTTCAACGTACTAAATCAGATTATGAATTGCAACGTTTGCAAAGTATAGGTTTGATGGATGAAACATATAGTCCGATAAAGAATCGTGCAGAAGAAAGCTATCATAATAATTCCAATTATTATCGTTTGCATGCAGGATTGAAATTTAAAATTCTAGAAGGTCTTAATATTGATTTAAAATATCAGACAGAAGGGACTTATGATAAAAATCGTACTTTATATAGTAATATGTCATATAAAGTGCGTAATATGATAAATGATGCAGCTCAATATGATGCGGCAACAGGAAGCCTTACACTGAATGTCCCTAAAGGTGGCCAATTGGATGAAAGTCGTTATGAATCTTATTCGTATACAATGCGTGCTCAGGTGAACTTTAATCGTATATTGGGAAAACATGCTATATCTGCGTTGGGCGGTGCTGAACGTCGGTTGGTGCGTCGTACTGGTGCGCAGAATTATTATATGGGATATGATGATAATAGCTTGGGAGTAAAACCTATAAATCCGTTAGTTATGTCTCCTATTAATGGTACTGAAGCTTTGTTGGGGTCGTTTAATTGGGTCTATGGTGAATATAATGCATTGACTCATACAGAAGACCGATATGTTTCTTTTTATGCTAATGGTTCATATACATTTGACGAACGTTATTCATTAACTGGAAGTATTCGTATCGATCAATCTAATTTATTTGGTACTGATCCTAAATATCAGTATCGTCCGTTGTGGTCCGTTGGTGGTAGTTGGCAGATAGCTAATGAGCCTTTTATGGAAGATTGCACGTGGTTGAATCGTTTGAACTTGCGTATGACTTATGGTGTGGGTGGTAATGTTCCTAAAAATGCAGGACCGTATATGACTGTGGTTGATAGCGGATATAATGATTGGGTTGGAGATTTTGGTTCGTATATAAAGAATCCACCCAATTCTCAACTTCGTTGGGAGAAAACGGCTTCTACCAATGTGGGGCTTGATTTTTCTGTATTCAATTCTCGTTTAAGCGGTAGTATTGATTATTATTATAAGAAAACGACGGACTTGTTAGGAAATCGTAATGCGGATCCGACTTTAGGTTGGGCAAGTTTATTGCAAAATTATGGCTCGATGTTTAATAGAGGTGTAGAATTGTCATTACAGAGTGTAAATATTCAAAATAAGAATTTTACTTGGGGGACAAATTTAATGTTTAGTTATAATAAAAATGAATTGACTAATTTAGAAGGTACGAAAGAAACGGTTTTTTATTATAGTGCATATAATGTAGCAGCTGTTGGTTACCCTATTAATAGTGTCTTTAGTTATCGTTATGCAGGACTTAATCCGACAAATGGGAATGTGTTGGTGTATAATAAAGAAGGAGAAAAAGTTTCAAAAGTAAGTTCTATTGATGATATGGTGTATTCTGGAACTCGTACTCCAAAGTATACGGCATCATTGAAAAATTTCTTCTCTTATCGTGATTTTGATTTTTCATTTATGTTTGTATATTATGGTGGTCATGTGTTACGTGATGTTGTAGCTGGATATATGGGTGGTGCACCGAGTGCGAATCTTACTCGTAAGGCTTTAAACCATTGGAGGAAACCGGGGGATGAAAATATTCCAGGAGTAGCTCCGTCTTTCAATAGGAATATTTATTATACAGATGCTCAGACATGGTATTCGGCAGACATTCATGTAAAAAAGGCAGATTATATCAAATTGAGAGATATCTCATTGAGTTACAATTTGCCAAAGAATTGGTTGAGGAAATATTTTATAGAATCGGCCGCAGTGACTTGTCAAATTAGTAATGTGTGGTGGTGGGCTGCTAACGGAGATATTGATCCGGAAGCGTATACTACATCGGGGTATGGATGGGGAGCATTGACTCTTCCGAATCCTACTACTTATACAATTGGTTTGTCCCTTAATTTTTAAATGATTGAATAGATAAATATGAAATTATATAAATTTTTACTTTGTGCATGTTTGGCGTTACCTATAATGTCATGTGATGATTATTTGGATATACAACCTAAAGGGATTGTAATTCCGGAAAAGAGTGAAGACTATGAACGTTTATTGAATTATGCTCAATTGCTAAAAGCTTCAGAATCATATCCTAACTTTATGACAGATGATGTTTTCATGCCTTATGAAGATGATATGACTGGAGGATTTGTTTCTCTGGAGTTGCCGAACCAGCATTTATATGCGTTTAATAGTGAAATCTTTGGAGAAGGAGAGAGTGACGGTCTTTGGGAATACTCCTATAATCGTATTTATTATTATAACGTAGTTATTGATGATATAATGGGAGCTACTCAAGATACTGAAGAACATAAAAAGCAATTGAGGGCTGAAGCATTGGTTGGGCGTGCTTTTGAGTATTTGACTTTGGTTAATGCTTATGCTAATCATTACGATCCGTCGACTGCTGCTACAGATCCTGGCGTTCCATTGATGTTGGATAAAAATATCAATAAAACAAATTTGCAGCGCGCTACAGTGCAGGAAGTATATGATCAAATTAAGACAGATCTGGATGAGGCTGCTCCTAATTTACCGGAAAAACCGGTGTTGAATGCCTATCGTGCATCTAAGCCGGTGGGGTACGGGATGTTGGCACGTATGTATCTTTATATGGGAGATTACAAAAAAGCTTTGGAGAATGCGGTGATCTCATTACAGAATAATTCAACTTTGATGAGTCTTTTCCCGTATAAAGTAGTGGATCGTGATAAATATATTGGTAGGATCGATGTTCCGGATGGAGATGAGAATCCGGAAAATATTTATATTCGTTTGGCTCCATGGACTTTTGGATTTAGTGCTACTGCATATGCTTCTGAAGAATTGGCGTCCTTGTATGATCAGGAAAGGGATCAGCGTTATCTGTTGTATTTTACGAAATATTTAGGTGGAATAGATTTGGATTATCCTCTTTGGGCACCTTATATTTATGCCAACATGGCTATGTCTACTCCGGAAATGTATCTGATAGCAGCAGAGTGTGAAGCTCGTATAGGTAGTAAAGACAAAGCTATGGAATATATTAACACCTTGCGTGATAGTCGTATTATTGATAATGTACCTTTGGTTGCAAGTGATAACAAGGATGCATTGGTAAAAGTCTTGGAGGAAAGAAGACGGGAAATGCCTATGCTTGGCTGTACCCGCTTGATTGACTTGAAACGTTTGAATCGTGAACCTGAATTTGCAAAGACTATTGTGCATGAGGTGAATGGTGTAGAGTACAAATTGGAACCCAATAGTCCTAAATATATTTTGCCTATTCCACCCACTGTACTTCGTTTTAATCCTGATATGATTCCTAACATAAGATAAAAGATATTTTAATGAAAAAATTAACGATTATGATGGCAACAGCAGCATTATGCTGTTGCCTGGGTTCCTGCAACAGTGGAACTAAGCAAGAATTGGCGAATACTGTTCATTTGAAAGGTCAGTTGCTTGATATGGGTAGCCAGAATGTGCGTATGAGATTTGATGGAGCGGCATCTATGCTAGGCGATAGCCGGGATATTTTGTTGAAAACGGATGCTTCCGGTCATTTTGATACTACTTTTGTACTTAAAGAACCGACATATTATACTATCAGCCGCAACACATTGTATCTTACTCCAGGAGATGACATGACTATCAAAGTAACTCAGACAAATACAGAAGCGGAATTCTCGGGAATCGGAGCCGAAGTCAATAATTACATGAAGTTCCGTCTTTTCCCGAAAGGAGGTTCTTATCTGGAAGCCGGTGGTAACTTGCGTGGAGATTTTGTATCCACTAAAGCGTTGGTTGACAGCTTGGCCGCTATACGTATGCATACATTGGATACGTTAAGTAATGTGTCTGATGCATTTAAAAAGCTGGAAACAGCACGGATCAAAGCGGATATTATTAATAGTTATATCTGTTATGCAAGTTATTCAAGGATGTTTGCCGGAGTGAAGAATGAAGAAGAGATGCGGGCTAAATGGAATGAATTTAATGTTTCATTAACTCAGGATGTAACTCCGCTATATAAGGAGATTATGAATGAAGATATGCTGAATGTAGCTGTGGTGCGCGATGTTTTGTCTTATCAGGAAGATTCTACATTAGCTTCTCTTTGGTTTAAAGATATTTCCATTCCTGCGCGTACTACGGAATTATATGCTTGTGCTAAAATAGTTGATAATCTGAGAAATGAAGCTTCTGAACAGACTGTGAATGAGGCGAAGGCATTTTTGCAAACAGTGAAGAATGCTGATTTCGTGACAGAAATTGAAGGAAAGATTGTTCAAGCTTCCAAGTTGCTTCCCGGACAACCTGCCATTGATTTTGAGATGTTGGATGTGGAAGGCAATGTGAAGCATCTTGCAGATTTTAGGGGTAAGGTGATTTATATTGATTTATGGGCAACTTGGTGTGGTCCTTGCATTCAGGAATCTCCGGCATTTGAGGCTTTAGGTAAGAAATATGCGGGTAAGGATATTGTTTTTCTTCCGGTTTCTACAGATACTACAACGAAACCTTGGTTAAGGTACTTGGATGGACATAAGAAAGAATTGACTCAATATCATTCCAATGATGTTGCTTTAAAAGAAAGTTGGGCTATCATGTATATTCCTCGTTTTATTTTGATTGACAAGGATTTCAATATTGTGAATGCATACGCTCCACGTCCGTCAAGTGAAGAGATTGGTACTTTGATTGATTCTGTTCTTAATAAATAGTAAATTTATGATTTATAAAAAATATCTATTATTAGGCGTTTCTTTATGCATGTTAAATGCTTGCAATGAGTCTAAGTCTGTGTCTTTAGAGGGTAGTCTTGATGGAATCCAGGCTGATTCTATCTATTTATATCAAGTGGACAATGAGCATTATGGTAGTGTGAAACTGATTAAATCTATTGCTGTTACCGATGGTAGATTTGCTTATCCCACTGATTCTATACAAGTCGGTCTTTATTGTTTCTCTTTGCAGAATATGGAGCGTGGGGAGTATTTACAGCAATACGCTAATTTGTTTTTGGAACCCAAATCCATGCAGCTTACCTTAGGCAAGGATAAGTATGACCAACTGAGTTTACATGCTACAGGGTCTGCATTGCAGGAGCAATACGAAGCTTTGCTAGAAGCGAAATATATAGCAGGTAATCGTACGGTTCTCGATTCTTTGGATCATATGTTCTATGCGGCTCGTGAAAAAGGAGATCGTGAGGAAATGGAGCGTATCCGGGAGGTTTCCAGTCCTTATTATGAGAGTGCCTCGGAACAGACCCGTAAACTGATAAATGAGGAAATTGCTAAAAATAAAGGCTCATACTTCGGTTTGTATCTTTATTATACCTATCGCTTCCAAAATCATACTTTTAATACAGTTAAAGAGATTGATGAGGCACGTAACTTCATAGGCGGTTTTGATGAGGTGTCCAAGCAAAGTGGTATATATGTAAAAATGCAAGAAGGTTTGGATAAATTTGCTAAGTGTGCTACCGGCAGTGTTGCTCCTGCTATAACAGGAATTGATTTGAAAGGAAATTCTGTCAGTTTGAACGATTTCAAGGGTAAATATGTTCTAGTCGATTTTTGGTTTGCCGGTTGTAGTTGGTGCCGTAAGGAAACTCCTTATCTGTTGAAGACGTACAATGCTTTCAAAGATAAAGGATTTACTATTTATGGTGTGTCTACAGACCGTCGTGAGGAAGATTGGAAAAAGGCTATTGAAGAAGACAAGAGCTATTGGAATCAGGTTCTGTTGCGGAAAGACGATGTGAAGGATGTGTTGGAATCATATTGTATTGTCGGTTTCCCACATATAATTTTAGTAGATCCGGAAGGTAAAATTGTAGCGAAGGAGTTACGTGGAGATGATCTTTATAATACCGTCAAAAAGTTTGTAAACGGAGCAAAATAAAGAAATGTGTTTTTTAACAAATAAAGCAGTAGGCTGGGAATGTCCAGTCTACTGTTTTTTCTTTTATGAAATATGGAGCTTTTTGAAGGAATGATATTGTTTTATTATAGGTAGTGGTATTCCGTATTGTATTTATTTTTTAAATAAATCTAATGCATGACCCATATTTCTCTAATGTTTTCCTTTTAGAGAACTTATTCTCTGTCGGATAGGTTAAAAGTTTATCTTTGTACCATTATTCAGAAAAGAAATTTATTGATAAAATAGACATAAAAGGATCAAAACGTATAAGTATTGTAAGCGTACAATACTTTTAGGAGGTCTCGTTGGATGCTTGTGTTCAGATTTAAGGCGAGACCACCTTATTCTCGTAGAGAATTTAGATTTTAATTTAGATGATACTTGCTCGTGATGAGTAGGTATCATTTGTTTTTTAGTCTATTCTGTATGGAAATGGCTTGTAAGATTATACATAGAAGATAGAATAATTAGATCACTCTGCCGTTGAAATGGAGGATTTGAGCGGATTATTTTAATTATTGGAAGAATTGTTCTATCCTTTAAAGCATATTGCTTCTATCTTTGCCATACTGAGAAAAACATTAAATTACACTATTATGAAGAATTTTCTTATCTTATCTCTGTTGTTAGCCTTTTTGACTACGGAAGTATGTGCGCAGTGGAAACCGGCTGGTGACAAGATCAAAACACAGTGGGCAAATAAAATAAATACCTCTGCCGTATTGCCTGAATATCCACGTCCTATAATGGAACGTAATGAATGGAAGAACTTGAATGGTTTGTGGGAGTATGCTATCACCGATTTGGGAGGAAATGTTCCGGCGCATTTTGACGGGCAGATTTTGGTACCTTTTGCAGTGGAATCTTCTTTATCAGGTGTGGGACAAAGAGTCGGTGCAAAAAAGGAATTATGGTATTCCCGTTCATTTGAAGTGCCTGTTGCTTGGAAAAATAAAAATGTATTACTTCATTTCGGTGCTGTGGACTGGAAAGCAGATATTTGGGTAAATGATGTGAAGGTTGGTAGTCATACTGGTGGTTTTACTCCGTTTTCTTTTGATATCACTGCAGCGTTGTCTGGTAAGGGAAATAATAGATTAGTAGTAAAAGTTTGGGACCCTACGGATGAAGGGTATCAGCCTAGAGGTAAACAGGTGAATAATCCGGAGGGTATTTGGTATACTCCTGTGACTGGCATTTGGCAGACTGTTTGGCTGGAACCGGTTACTGCCAGGCATATTGAAGAACTTCGAATCACACCGGATATTGATCAACACTTACTGACTGTAAAAGCCCATTTGAATATGAGGGCACCTTCCGATCTGATTGAAGTAAACGTATATGACGGCAATCAGTTGGTTGCCACTGGGAAAAGTATTAATGATGAAGCTGTGGTCATATCTATGCCGGGAGATGCTAAATTATGGAGCCCTGATTTTCCTTTTTTGTATACTTTAAAGGTTACGTTGAAAAGCGATAATAAAATATTGGATCAGGTGAACAGTTATGCAGCTATGCGCAAATACTCTACGAAACGTGATGCTAATGGAATTGTACGTTTAGAACTGAATAACCAACCTTTGTTCCAGTTCGGACCATTGGATCAGGGATGGTGGCCTGATGGATTGTATACCGCTCCCACTGATGAGGCTTTAGTATATGATATACAAAAGACTAAAGACTTAGGATTCAATATGATACGTAAACATATTAAAGTGGAACCGGCCCGTTGGTATACTCATTGTGATCAATTGGGAATTATTGTGTGGCAGGATATGCCTAGCGGTGATCGTAATCCGGAGTGGCAGAACCGCAAATATTTTGAAGGTACGGAAAAAAAGCGTTCGGCGGTTTCTGAGGCTTGTTACCGTAAAGAATGGAAAGAAATTATGGATTGCTTGTATTCTTATCCATGTATCGGAACATGGGTTCCGTTCAATGAGGCATGGGGGCAATTCAAGACTCCGGAAATTGCAGAATGGACTAAAGAATATGATCCGACCCGTCTGGTAAATCCTGCAAGTGGAGGTAACCATTATACTTGTGGCGATATGCTTGACTTGCATAATTATCCTGCTCCCGAAATGTATCTGTATGATGCCCAGCGAGCGAATGTTTTGGGAGAGTACGGTGGTATCGGTTGGGTAGTGAAAAATCATATCTGGGAACCGGATCGTAACTGGGGATATATACAGTTTAATTCTTCCAAAGAAGTAACTGATGAGTATATAAAATATACAGATATGCTTTATGACCTGATAACCAGGGGATTCTCGGCGGCTGTTTATACTCAGACTACGGATGTGGAGGTGGAAGTGAACGGACTGATGACTTATGATCGTAAGGTGATTAAAGTAGATGAAAAACGAGTGAGAGAAGCCAACGCACGTATCTGTAAATCATTAAAGTAAGGAATATGAATAAGCTGTTCTTTTGGGAATGTGCAGTCCTTATGACTGCATGTACTTCTTATAAAAATGATGAGGTCTTGACTGAATCCGGTTTAAGTAAAAGTCGTTTTCAAACGGAGATAAATGGTGAGAAAACTGATCTGTTTGTATTGAAGAATAAAAATAAGATGGAAGTTTGTATCACTAACTATGGCGGTCGTATTGTTTCTGTTATGGTTCCTGATAAAGATGGAATAATGAGGGATGTAGTATTGGGTTTTGATTCCATACAGGACTATATCAAATATCCGTCGGATTTTGGAGCAAGTATAGGGCGTTATGCCAACCGTATAAATCAGGGACGTTTTTCATTGGATGGGATAGTATACCAATTGCCTCGAAACAATTACGGACATTGTTTGCATGGAGGTCCTCAAGGATTTCAATATCGTATTTATAGAGGTATTCAAGTGAGTGACAGAGAGGTGAAACTGACTTACTTGTCTAAAAATGGTGAAGAGGGTTTTCCTGGAAATTTGAATTGTACTGTTATAATGAAATTGACGGACGATAATGCTATTGATATTCAGTATGAAGCAGAAACGGATAAACCGACTGTTGTAAACATGACTAATCATTCTTATTTTAATTTAGATGGAGATCCGTCAAAAGATAATTCTGATTATTTATTGACTTTGAACGCGGATTATTATACTCCTGTTGACAGTACTTTTATGACGACTGGAGAAATTGTTCCGGTTGAGGGTACTCCTATGGATTTCAGACTTCCTGCTGTCATTGGAACTCGTATTAATCAAGATTTTGAACAATTAAGATATGGGAATGGCATTGATCATAATTGGGTATTGAATACTAAGGGGGATATTCATCAAGTTTGTGCCACATTGGAGTCACCTGTTACGGGGATTGTACTCAATGTTTATACTGACGAGCCGGGTATTCAGGTTTATTGTGGTAATTTTCTAGATGGGACATTGACGGGTAAAAAAAATACAATATATAATTTTCGGGCCTCTGTGTGCTTGGAAACGCAAAAATATCCCGATACACCTAATAAGGCAGACTGGCCTACGGCAGTAGTGAGACCAGGAGAAAAATATCAAAGTCATTGTATTTACAAGTTTTCGGTACATAAATAATGTATGTTAAGGTAGAAGGAATTGTGGAATATAACATTTGGGATAAATAAGATTCAGAGAGGAAGAGTCCTGAAAGAAGCGGTGAGGGCAAACACTGGTTCTTTTGGGACTTTTTCCGGATAATTATTGATATGGAGAATTTAATCTTTAATTTTGTACTCTCTAAACTAAATTGATATACTATGAAAAGAATATTCATAATAGGACTTCTTTTTTTATATGCATTTACTCTTTACTCTCAAAGTAATATCCGATATTATTTCAAAACATTGGATATTCAAGACGGACTCTCGCAAAACACGGTGAACGCTATTTTGCAAGATAAACAAGGTTTCATGTGGTTTGGAACAAAAGATGGTTTGAATCGTTTTGATGGCCTGAGTTTTCGTATTTTCAAAAAAGAGAATTCTGCTTTAGGAAATAATTTTATCACTGCACTTCATGAGGATAAAGAAGGAAATATTTGGGTTGGAACAGATGCAGGCGTTTATGTGTATAATCCTTTATTAGAAGACTTTACAGTATTTGATAGAGTTAGTGACACAGGTGATATGATTAGTCGTGCTGTGACTCGTATTGAAAGTGATGAAGATAGTGATATATGGATTTCCGTGGATTATCAAGGATTGTTTCATTTTGATCGTGTGCAAGATCGGTTAATTAATTGTCTGCATAGAGATAAGCGTAAGAACCAATTGGCCAATGTTACGCGTTTTTGGTTTGAGGAAAAACTATGTTGGGTCAGTTTATATGACGACAACCTATATTATACAAAAGATAATTTTAAGACATTGTTTCCCTTTCAGGATTCTGAAGGAAAAGAGCCTTTTAAAGATGATATCATTAATACTTGGATTATGGGTCCCCATAATTGTTGGTATATCGGTTCTTCTAATGGTTTGACTGAAATTAATCTGACAACAGGGCGGGTAAGGCGTTTGTTGAATTATTATGTGCGTGATTTAGGCTTTAAATCGGATAAGGAATTATGGGTAGGTACGGAGTCGGGGCTATATATTTATGATTTGGAAAAAGGTGAAATAGCTCATCTCACTGTTTCAAACGGGAATGATTCTTATGCTTTAGCCGATAATGCTATTTATTCTATATGCCGTGATAATGAGGGAGGAATGTGGATCGGATCTTATTTTGGCGGGGTCAATTACTATCCGCGTCAATGGACTTATTTTGAAAAATTCTACCCTCGTGATGATATTAAAAATTTTGGGCGTAGGGTACGTGAATTCTGTGAAAGTAATGATGGTACTGTTTGGATTGGTACTGAAGATAAGGGATTATTTCATTTTTATCCGGAAAGTGGAAAGATTGAAAAATTCTCACATCCTTCTATTTATCAAAATGTTCATGGTTTATGTTTGGACGGTGATGATTTGTGGGTAGGCACTTTTTCCGGAGGTTTAAGCCGTATTGATTTGCTTACGAAGCAAGTAAGACACTATCAAAAAGGTATAAGCCCAAATTCTTTGGATGCCAATAATGTATTCTCTATTTGTAAAACTACATCTGGTGACTTATGGATTGGCACTACATCTGGATTGCTGCGATATAATCGTGATACAGATGACTTTACTAGGATGCCGGAACTAGCTAATATGTTTGTTTATAAAATATTGGAGGATTTTAATGGGAATTTGTGGCTGGCAACTTATTCTAACGGTGTTTTTCGTTATGATGTGAATAAGAAAGAATGGAAGAATTTTATTTTTCACAAGAACGATTCCACTTCATTACCTTATGATAAAGTAATCAGTATTTGTGAAGATAGTCGTAAGCGGTTATGGTTTATGACACAAGGGGCGGGTTTTTGCCGTTTTAATCCGGAAAATGAAAGCTTTACTCGTTTTGATATGTCGAAAGGTTTTCCTAGTAATATCATTTATCGGATGGTAGAGGATAATCGGGGGAATTTATGGTTGACAACTAATAATGGTTTGGTTTGTTTCAATCCGGAAACAGATGATAAACGAGTTTATACTACAGCAAACGGATTGCTAAGTAACCAGTTTAATTATCAGTCTGGGTATAAAGATAAGATGGGACGTATCTATTTAGGTAGTATAAATGGTTTTATCACTTTTGATCCATCTACTTTTGTAGAAAATACTTTTGTTCCACCAGTTGTCATTACAGATTTCTTCTTATTCAATAAACGAATGCAGATCGGCAGTAAGGATTCTCCATTGAAAGAAAGCATCGTCTTTTCTGATGAGGTCGAGTTAGAATCTGATCAAAATTCTTTTTCATTGCATGCGGCGGCATTAGGTTATCAGGCACCGGAAATGAATCAATTGGTTTATAAAATGGAAGGATTTGATAAAGAGTGGTATAATGTAGGGCGGAATTCGGTAATCAATTATTCCAATTTACCATATGGAACTTATATTTTCCATTTAAGAGGATCGAATAGTGACGGAAAATGGAATGAAAAAGAGCGTATATTGAAGATTCATATTTTACCTCCGTTTTATTTATCAGGGTGGGCCTATTTTATTTATTTGCTATTAGGAATTCTGTCTGTGGTAGGTATCATTTATTATTTCCGGAAAAGGAATGAGCAGAAACACCAACAGGCCATGGAGAAATTCGAACGGGAAAAGGAACGCGAACTCTATACTGCAAAAATAGATTTCTTTACGAATGTGGCGCATGAGATTCGTACTCCTTTGACATTAATCAAAAGTCCGCTTGAAAATGTGCTTGTTTCTCCGAATGTATCTGCAGATATCCGTGATGATTTGGAAATAATGAATCTGAATACTACCCGTTTACTGGATTTGGTTAATCAGTTACTTGATTTCAGAAAGACTGAAACACGTGGGTTTCAACTGAATTTTGTAGAGTGTAATATTTCGGATATATTACAGCAGATTTATATGCGGTTTACTCCATTGGCACGGCAAAAGAAATTGGAATTTGTTATTGAATGTTCGGAATCTATCTATGCGTCGATAGATCGTGAGGCGTTGACTAAGATAATTAGTAATCTGTTTACTAATGCCATTAAATATTCTGAAACTTATATTCATGTCCGGTTGTGGATGGAGGATACTTGTTGGTTCTTGTCTGTCTGTAACGATGGCAATGTAATTCCTATGGAAATGCGTGAAGAGATTTTTAAGCCTTTCATACAGTATAAGGACGGATTTTCCCGTAAGGTTTCGGGTACGGGAATTGGTTTGGCATTGGCAAGATCTTTAGCTGAGTTGCATGAAGGGAACTTAATTATGGATGATTCACAAAAGCAGAATTGTTTTATTCTTTCATTGCCAGTAAAGCATGAACATACTATTGCCATTTCGAAGAGTGAGGTTAAGTTGAAAGAGGATCCGAAAGAAGAGGATCCGGGACAATTGCAACAGAAGCCGCGTTACACTGTATTGATTGTGGAGGATAATGTTGAAATGTTGGCTTTTGTTGTCAGACAATTGTCACCTGTTTATCAAATATTGACTGCAACTAACGGAGTGGAGGCCTTAAAGGTGTTGGAGGGGCATACAGTGAACTTAATAGTATCGGATATAATGATGCCCGAAATGGATGGGTTGGAATTATGTGACCGTATAAAATCAGACTTGGATTACAGTCATATTCCTATTGTACTGTTGACGGCTAAGACCACTTTACAATCAAAAATAGATGGTTTGAAATCTGGAGCGGATGCTTATATTGAAAAGCCGTTTTCTGTGGAGTATTTGAAAGTGTCTGTTGCCAATTTATTAAGTAATCATGAAAAGCTGCATGCGGCTTTTGCACATTCACCGTTTATACAGACCAATTCTATGGCTATGACGAAAGCGGATGAAACTTTTTTGAAAACCTTGAATGAAGTGATTGTTGCCAATATGCAAAATCCGGACTTCTGTCTGGACGATATGGCGAGTTTGCTTAATATGAGCCGTTCCAGTTTGAACCGCAAAATAAAAGGAGTCTTGGACATGACCCCTAATGACTATATCCGTTTAGAGAGATTGAAAAAAGCTGCTCAATTATTAAGGGAAGGAGAATGTAAGGTAAATGAAGTATGTTATATGGTTGGCTTCAATACTCCTTCTTATTTTACTAAATGTTTTCAGAAGCAATTTGGTATTTTACCAAAAGATTTTGTGAAATGATTTTTTTCGGCGCATGAAATAGAATAATAGAACTAATCGCCCTCAGGAACTATTCTGAGGGCGATTTTTGAATGTATTATTCTATTAATTGGTTGAATAGTTCTAGCACATTCGGGGAGTTTGGAATACATTTGCATCACAAAAAGTTGAGAATATGATTCATGTAATACTGTGAAAAAAGAAATGCCTATGACATAACAAGAATGTGACCTTCAAATTCTATCTGTTGTATGTATATTTATGATACATACTTGTGATTAATTAAAAAGCGGAACTGAAATCTCCGCACAATTTTACAAATCTAATTCTATAAAAAATGATTAAAAAATTATTACTCTTCTTTCTGACTATTTTTACGATGACTGCTTATGCGCAGAACGTAACAATGACCGGAACCGTAGTAGACACAGACAACCTGCCTTTAATTGGTGTGAATGTGGTTATTAAGGGTACTTCTACCGGTACTACTACTGATTTGGATGGTAAGTTTACTCTTACTGGAGAAAATGGACAAACATTGGTTTTCTCATATATAGGGATGACCCTCCAAGAGATTGTTTACAAGGGAAAACCTTTGCACGTGATAATGAAGGATGATTCCAAGGCTTTGGAAGAGGTGGTTATAATTGGTTATCAGACTGTGAAGAAATCTGATCTGACGGGTGCAGTAGCAGTAGTTGATACCAAAGAGATGAAAAAAAGCTCAGCTGGAACACTTGTCAGTCAGATGCAGGGGCTTGCTACAGGTGTAAACGTTCGTAGTAGTGGTAGAGCAGGTGAGGATGCTTCTATTCAAATTCGTGGTGTGGGTTCATTAAGTAATAATGCTCCGTTGTGGGTGGTCGATGGGATGATAACTGATCCGGGAGTTGACTTTAATCCGGCTGACGTTGAATCTATTCAGATCTTGAAAGATGCTTCCGCTGCCGCTATATATGGTTCTCGTGCTGCTAATGGGGTGATTATTGTTACTACTAAGAAAGGGGTGAGTGGTCCTATGAAGGTGAATGTGAGTGTGAAAGAAACATTGGAATGGAGTCCGAAGTTTGATTTGATGAATGCGGCAGAGTACATTAAATATAATGATATAGCTTATAAAGAAGCGATAAAAGATGGTATAGCCTCCATAACAACAACTCAGAAGCATTCCGAATATGATACCAATTGGCAGGATGAGGTATTGAAGACAGCTTTGGTACAGGATTATAATGTATCTTTATCCGGTGGTGGAGATTCGGGTAGTTATTTTGTTTCAGCTGGTTACTATAATAATGATGGTGTATCTTATGGAAATACGTTTGATCGTTATAGTTTCCGTGTTAACACACAGGGGAAAAAAGGTTGGTTTTCATTCGGTGAGAACTTGGCCTACTCATTAACTAATACAGATCCGAACCAGACAAATACTTATAATGACTTTTTACGTATGATGCCTACTATTCCGGTTTATGATGAGAATAATCCAGGTGGTTATGGATATGGAGATGCGGCTAAATATAATACTTTCGGTGTAAATCCCATTGCACGTGAAAATTTGGAAAAACGCCATATGAGACAAAATCGTCTGAATGGTTCATTGTGGTTGGAGTTCAAACCTTTCGAGTTTCTTTCTTATAAGTTCAATGGGGGCGTTGACTTGTATTTCTATGAAAATTCATGGTTTCGTGGTGAAGGTAATTGGCAACAAAATCAGGAACATCGTGATCCGGAGAGCCAGAAAGCACGTGATAATACTTATAATATGCTGATTGAGCACACGTTGAATTTTAACAAGGATTTTGGAAAACATCATGTCGATGCAGTATTAGGTACTACTTACCAACATCATGAGTGGGAGGGGTTATGGGCTTCCCGTCTTAATTTTCCTATGTTAGGTAATGGTGATTATCTGACAGTGTTAAATGCTGGACAAAGTAACCAACAGAATACTAATAGTATTAGTGAGAATGCCATGATCTCTTATTTGGGACGTGTTAATTATATTTATGATGACAAATATTATCTGACAGCTACTTTCCGTCGGGATGGTACTTCTCGTTTAGCTAAGGAAAATCGCTGGGGTAATTTTCCTTCTGTTTCTGCTGCCTGGAGAATTTCTAAGGAAAGTTTCTTTAAGGTACCTTGGATTGATGATTTGAAGATCAGGGGAAATTGGGGGCGTTTGGGTAATGCTTCTATCGGTGATTGGGATTATGTTGGTACTATTAATCAAAGCATTGTGACGGTATTTGGTGGAGCTATTGTACCTGGAGCCACTCAAGTAAAATTAGTGAATACCAATCTTGTTTGGGAAACCAAAGAAACCGTAAATATTGGTTTTGACGCTAGTTTTCTCAATTCACGTTTGACTTTCAGTGCCGAGTATTATCATTCAAAGACTAAGGATGTTTTGACGGAAATGCCTATTGCCATCTCTACCGGTAATCAAGAAGGGGCACCTAAAGCAAATGCGGCTAGTTTGCGCAATCGTGGATTTGAATTGAGCTTGGGGTGGAAAGATCAAGTTTCAGATTTCAAATATGGTGCATTGTTGAATATTACAACTTTGAGTAATAAAGTATTAAGTTTAGGATATGAAAAACCTTTTATTGATTCAGGTCAGGCAAGAACGAGGTTGAATGGTCCGTTGGCAGAATTCTTTTTGTATAAAACCGATGGGATTTTTAAAACACAAGAACAAATAGATAATTATGTAACTCCTGATGGCGAACCTATTATGATTTCTGGGAAACGTCCGCAATTAGGTGATGTGAAATATATTGATACGGATAATAATGGACAGATTACGGCGGATGACCGTCAATTTTGCGGAAGTCCGTGGGCAAAGATGCAAATGTCATTGGTCTTGAATGCTGAATGGAAAGACTTTGATTTCAGTATGATGTGGAATGGGCAATTTGGTAATAAAATTTATAATGTATCCAAATGGCAAGGACGTTTGTTCTCGGACAATTCCAATTATCTTCGCTTCAAGAAGGGAGAAGAACCTTATCAGGTAAATCAGAATTCTGATACGCCACGTATAATTTATGGTGACCAACGTAATTCATGGGATGCGGATCGTTTCCTTGAAAACGGTTCTTATTTCAGACTGAAAAATATTTCTATCGGATACAATCTTAAAAAGGAATGGTTGAAGAATTTGGGTATTGACAAACTTCGTTTATATGCTACCGGTAGTAATCTGCTCACTTTTACAGGCTATTCCGGGCTTGATCCTGATTTTATAAACACTAATATTTGGAATAGTGGAACGGATAGTTTTTCATATCCTAATACTCGTTCTGTTATGTTTGGCTTGGATTTGACCTTTTAACTTATAAATTAGTATACTGATATGAAGAAAATATATAGATTTTTATTTGCTGGTGTCTTGGCTTTGTGTGCTACTGGATGCAGCTCAAGTTTATTGGATATAGAAAATCCGAATGAAGTAACCAATACTACTTTTTGGAAATCGGCGGATGATGCAAAAGCTGGAGTAAATGCTTGTTACAGTTTCTTATATAAAGAAGGGACTTGGATGCGTTGGTTGTCTTTTCGTTACGATCTGTCATCAGATGAAGGATGGAGTTCGTCTCCTTGGATAGAATTAGGTGACTGGACGCGTTTTCTTTATAATAATTATGATTTCTATGAGGGTAATAAGGTACATTGGGAGCATTTTTATGTAGGGATCTTTCGTTGTAATCAGGTTTTGGCTAATGTGCCTGCGATTGAAATGGATGAGGTTCAAAAGAACCAACTTTTAGCACAGGCTTCCTTTTTGCGTGCTCTGTGGTATTTTCAGATAAATCTTTTGTGGGAGAAAGGGACATTAGTTCTTGAACCTCAAAATGCTGATTACATACCTAAGGACGCTTCAGAACAGGAAATTTGGGATCAGATAGAAAAAGACCTTACGTTTGCAATGGAGAATTTGCCGGAGGCATGGGATGCGGCAGATTTAGGCAGAGCGACAAAAGGTGCTGCTAAAGCTTTGTTGGGCAAGGCTTATATGCAACAACATAAATATGATAGGGCCAAAGAACAGTTGCAATGGCTGATTGATAGGGAAGGCTCTTTGTATGGTTTGCTTGATAACCGTGAAGACAATTTTACCGATTTGAATGAAAATAATCAGGAGGGAATATTTGAAATTCAGTTTGATGATCAAAATAAGGGGGGCACAGGCAATGATGCCAGTATGGCCTTTGGTTTCCAGCGTACTCAGTTTTATGCACCCGGTGGCACTCATGGTACGGGTTGGGGCGATGGTAAAGCGCGTCGTTGGCTAGTAGATGAGTTCTTGAAAGAGAGAAGGGTTGATGGCAGAAATGACTTGCGTTTATACAATAGTATTCTTTATAAACATTTTGGAGATGATTTTCCTGATCAGTCAAAAAAATACTATGCCAATGAAGATGCGTCACAATGGTTTGATGAGTGGGGACAGGATACAGAGGATTGTTATATTCGCAAATACAATACTTCTTACTATCGTGAACGTGAAGACTATTTCGCACGTAATAATTATCGTATTATGCGGTATGCTGATGTTTTATTGAGTTATGCGGAGTGTTTGGTTGAAACTGGAACTTCGGCTTCTGATGCGGCTGTTTATGTTGATAAGGTAAGAGAACGTGCAGGGTTATCCAAACTGAAAGATAGTCGGTGGAAGGATTGTTTAAGTTCAAAGGAGGTCTTTATCAAACGTCTTCAGATGGAACGTGCTTTGGAACTTTGTTTCGAAGGCTGGCGTTGGGCGGATTTGAAGCGCTGGGGATTGCTTGATTCACAGGCTGGTATTGACGAGCTGAAAGCTCGTGACAAGGACTTCAACAATTTTGTGATTGGCAAACACAAACGTATGCCTATCCCTACATCGGAAGTTGAAATCAGTAAGATTGATGATGTTCCTCAACTAACTCAGAATCCTAATTATTAATAAAAAAGAAAGACTGTGTCGGAGTGTTTTTTCTTTTTATAATACTTCCGGCATAGTCTTTATTTAACTAGTATCATTTATGCTTGTCTGCAAAAAAATACTGATCTTCTGTGCTTTTGCTTGTTGCGGTACTTTATTCGCGCAAAACATACAGAATCCGGTGCTTCCCGGAGTAGCGGATGCCGGTGTGATGAAATATAATGGTAAGTATTATATAGGTGGAGTATTTACCAATGGGGATTTTTATGTTTCCGACGACTTGGTTCATTGGGGTAAACCTGTTCATGTCGTGACTATGGATAATGGCTGGAGTAGAGGAAGTGGTGCCGGTAATGAGCAGATTCACGCCAATGATATGTTTTGTTTGAATGGTGATTTTCACTTATATTGGTCTGTCAATTATTGGGGTAAGGATAAGCATGCTGTTCACATTGTACATGCTCAAAGTAAAAATGTGTTGGGGCCCTATATAGAGCCTGATAAAAAAACTTGGATGGATAATCGCATTGATCCTAAGGTTTTTAAAGATGATGACGGACAATTATATATGTATATGGTGCGTTTTACTGATGGAAATACTATTTGGGGACGTAAAATGAAGAATCCGGCGGAATTTGCCGGAGAACCAGTGTGCTTGTTTGCATCATTGCCGGATACATGGGAGACCATGGATAACAGAGTGGCAGAGGGACCTTGGGTGATGAAATACAGAGACCGATACTATTTGATGTATAATGCCAATCATACCTCTACTGAGTGGGGGAATTATCAATTGGGGGTTGTGGAGGCAGACTCACCTTTAAGTTTTCAAAATGGGAATAAATATAGCTATCCGGTAGTAAATTCTAATCAAATTCTACTGGAAGAGAATTATGTGGATCTTTTACGATATGGCATCACTTATGAGCCATTGTTTGATTATACAGAAAATAATCCTGGAGTCGGTTGGATGCTTCCGGTATATCAGGCTTCCGATTGGAAGAAAGGAGAATGTGGATTCTCATCTAAAGAGATAAAAGGATCTACCACTCGTCATTTAGGTACTTGGTGGACATCTCCTTCATTGTGGTTACGTAAATCTTTTTTTGTTGGCAAACAGGTGGGAAATTTAGCACTCAGGGTTGCTCATGACGGAGATACAAAAATATATTTGAATGGAACATTGATTTACGAAAAACAGGGACGGGATTATTGTATGGTAAACCTTGATGAAAAGCAACGAGAGCTTCTGAAAAAAGGAGAGAACTTGCTTGCTGTAGAAACAAATAAAGGGCGTGCCCAATTTTTTGATGTTTCTTTGTTTGATATGAGGAGTGAAACAGCGGATGATATTTTGATGACCCCGGGACAACCTAATATTTTAAGGGGGCCCAATGGATTTGAATGGTGGCTTATATATATGGCTAATAAAAATAATGAGTGTAGGGGGCAGTATATTAACCGTGTTCATTTCTTTAATAAAACATTATTTGTTGAAGGAATAACCGGTCCTTGTACAGATGGTTATCATCCGGAACCTTCTTTGCCCACTTTTTCAATGAAAGGGGAAACACCTTCTTTGGGAGTGCTGCAACAAGTGAAACCTTCTACAACTTATATGTTTGAAACAGCAGTCAAAACAGATGGAGATGCTGGTATCATTGCGTGGTGGAAAGATGTGGATAATAATGCTTATATCGGTTTCGATACAAAGAACCACAATTGGTATTTGCGTACCATTATTAATGGTAAAGAAAAGGAGGAATATTTCACTTTGCCTAAAGATTTTCGTTGGGGTGTTTATCATCATTTACGTATTGAACGTAATCAGGATTGTTTAAAAGTATGGTTGGATGAAATACCATCTCCTCAAAAACATCTGTTTACAAAGATTATTCCTGTGACGGAACCCGGTGTTCCCGGAGTATTTGATCGGACTAAAAAAGCTTTGTTCGAAGGGGTGACTTATACTATCGGATTTGATGATGACCGGATACAGTTAAAAGAACATTCAGAAATATTGAAAGGTGATTTTCTTGATCATTATGAATTTAGTTTTCAACTTTCAGGTTTGTCCGATTGTAAGATGTCAGGAAGCTATCCGGTTTATGTGGATAAAGATAACTATGTAAAAGCTCAATTTAATGGTATCACGCGTATGCTGGAAGTGGTAGTTGTAAAACAAGGACAACAGATACTTGATAAAAAATATCCGTTGGAACATTTACAAATGGTTTATCCTGATGTGAAGTATACTGATTTTGTCGAAAAATGTTATCGTTTTATATCGCCTTCATGGATAAATGCCCTTTACCTGAACCGTCATGAAGTAGGGAATAAGGCGGAGTTTGTAGACGATATGTTTAGTAAATTTACAATAGAATATTTGAATGAGGGAGAATGGTATCCATTGAATAACAGCGGGGCGACGGTGGCAGAGCATCCGGCTTATAATCGTTTGTCTTTTACTCCGATAAAAACGGAAGGTATTCGTTTTATTAATAAAGACGCTCAGGATTTGGAACGGCATATTTATAAGTTGGGAATTCAAGAACAATTAAAGGAATCTTATAATTTCCGTGCGGTGAGAAGGGGAAATAAGCTCTATCTTTTTGTTGACGGAAGAGAATTAGGGAGATTGGATATTCATTATCCTGCTTCTTGTGTAGGATTTTGTTCTGGAAATTATTCTCCGGTATATAAAGGAATATTGTATTATCATATAGGAAACTGACTAGTATTATGAAAAAAAAATTGATTTTTATTTGGTTATTGATGTTGGGGACATTGACTTCTTGTCAGTCATGTTCCTCAGAATATAAGAATGTGAATGAAATAATTGTGGAAGAGCTGGAAATACCTGTTCCACTGGGTGACCCGTTTATATTGTTGCACAATGGGACTTATTATGCTTATGGTACTCACTCGGATGAAGGAATAGAGGTTTATATCTCGGATAATTTAAAAACGTGGAAATATAAAGGGCTGGCTTTGAATAAGAAGGATTCATGGGCAGACCGTTGGTTTTGGGCACCGGAAGTATATGAAGTGAATGGTAAATTTTATATGTATTATTCGGCAGATGAGCATATTTGTGTAGCAGTGGCAGATTCCCCTGTAGGACCATTTATACAAAATAAGCAAGAACCTATGATTGTTGAGGAGAAATGTATTGATAATTCTTTTTTCATGGATGATGACGGTACTCCTTATTTGTCATTTGTCCGTTTTAATGATGGGAATAATGTATGGATAGCCGAGTTGGAAAAAGATTTGATAACCCTTAAGAAAGAAACGATGCGCCCTTGTATTCATGTTTCACAGGCTTGGGAGGAAGTGTGGCCTCGAGTCAATGAAGGTTCTTATATTCTCAAACACAATGGAATTTATTATATGACTTATTCTGCGAATAGTTATGAAAGTCCATTCTATGGTGTAGGTTGTGCTACAGCTACCGATATAATGGGGGAATGGGCTAAATACGACGAAAATCCATTATTGCAAAATCCTGGTGGGTTGGTAGGTGTAGGGCATAGCGCCATGTTCACTGATAAAGAGGGAAAACTTCGTATTGTATTCCATGCCCACAAAGATAAAAGTAATATTCATCCGCGTGCTATGTATATTGGTACGGTAAATTTTGAGAATGTGAATGGAACAGACCGTATGAGAATCAGTAAAGAATATATAACTCCTAAATTACTGCAATGAGAAAAAATTTGATCCTGTCTATCTGCTTTTGTTTGGTGTCTTGCTCATCATCGTCTGCGCAAGAAGAAATACCTGATGGTGATAAAACCAGCTATTACCGGAATCCGGTGATAGATTATAGTCTGCCCGATCCTACTATTATAGAAGGTGGTGATGGTTATTATTATTTGTATGCAACCGAAGATATTCGTAATTTGCCGATCCATCGTTCCAAGGATTTGATTAATTGGGAATGGGTAGGTACAGCATTCACGGATCGAACGCGTCCTGATTTTGAACCGGGTGGAGGCTTATGGGCTCCGGATATCAATAAGATAGGTGATACGTATGTACTTTATTATTCTATGTCTAAATGGGGAGGTGAGTGGACCTGTGGTATCGGTTGCGCTACGGCAGACAAACTTTCGGGGCCATTTAAAGACCATGGTCTGATGTTTCGGAGTAACGAGATTAATGTACAGAATTCTATTGACCCTTTCTATATAGAAGATGCCGGAAAGAAATTTTTGTTTTGGGGCAGCTTTCGGGGCATTTATGGCATTGAATTAAGTGAGGACGGTCTTTCAGTAAAACAAGGGGAGAAGCCTCGGCAGGTGGCTGGTACAGCTTATGAAGGAACTTATATTCATAAAAAAGAAGGTTTTTACTATTTTTTTGCTTCCATAGGGACTTGCTGTGAAGGATTGAATAGCACTTACACTACTGTAGTTGCTCGTTCAGAAAATTTGTTTGGACCTTATGTTGATAAGAACGGGAGGACAATGATGGATAACCAACATGAAGTGTTGATTCATAAGAATAGTTCGTTTGTGGGAACAGGACACAATTCGGAGATTGTGACTGATAAAGTGGGTAATGATTGGGTATTTTATCATGCAGTGGCCACAAAGCATCCTGAAGGGCGTGTTTTGATGATGGATAAAATAAGTTGGAAAGACGGATGGCCTGTGGTAGCTACGGATTCTCCCTCATTGAAATCGGAAAAACCTGTATTGTAATTAATAAATACATAAAAATATGAATTGGAAAAACTTTGTATGTAGTGTGGTGTGTCTGGCAGGAATGACTTGTGCGGAAGCTGTGAACTATACACCGGAAAATGTTTCGGCTTCCATTGCTTTGAAAGTGCCTGGTAATGATGCGAAGCGGTATCCGCTGACTTTGCAGCAATTGGATAATAGTAATTTTGAATATCAGTGGGTGGCGGCCGATAAATTACCTGTGGTGATTTATCAGAATGTTGAAGAAAAAGACGGCAACCAGCGTATTGTCATTTTTATGACTGCATTGGATGATGTTTATTTCAATTTTGGTGAGCAGGTAATGACTGGTTGTCATCATGATGATTGTTTGTTTTATATGCCTGGATTTTGGTATCGTCGTAACTTGCGTTCTCCTCAAGAAGCGCCGTCTTTTCATACCTCGGATAGCTGGTTGGTTCGTGAAGACCGTTTAAGTACTCCCTTGACTGCTATTTTTGATGAAAAGAATAGGAAAACATATTCTGTTATCCGGCTGGATAATATGGCTTCGGATGCTTTGACTACCCATAAGGAAGGGGAAGTGATATTGTCTGGTAAAACCTCTATAGGTTATACAGGATTTGAAAACCTCTCGGGTATCGCTTCTTTGTCTTTTGGGTTTCCTTACAAGGAAGCTCCTAAAACTTATATTCGTAAATTGACATTGGCTCCTTCGGTTGAGGCCTATCAATTATTACGTAAAGGTGAGAGTCTTTCTCTGACTTGGGAATTACATGAGTCGGAAATTGCTGATTTTTCAGAATGTGTGCAGCATATTTGGGAATATTCTTATGATACAAACTGTCCTCAAATTGTAAATACACCTTATTCTCCTGAGAAAATGAAGGAAGTGATGAGTAATTTCTTCGTGGAAAGCTTTGTCGGAAATACTCCTACTCATTATTATTCGGGGGTAGAATTGCGTACGGCTACTTGTGACCAAACGGATGTTGCCGAAGTGGGTTTTGTGGGACGTACTTTGTTGAATGCTTTTAATGCATTGGAATATGGAGAACAGCAGCGTCGTACGGATTTGGTGACGAATGCTTATAAAATTTTTGATTCTTATTTGCAGAATGGATTTTCGGAAACGGGTTTCTTTAATGAAGTAGTACATTATAGGCGTAATTTTGTAGAGTCTGTTCATAGTATCCGCCGTCAGTCTGAAGGGGTATATGCCCTGCTTCATTTTTTGAATTACGAAAGACTGCAAGGTCGTAAACATCCTGAGTGGGAAAAGCGTATAAAAAGTATGTTGGATATGTTTCTGCATTTACAAAATAAGGACGGTAGTTTTCCTCGTAAGTTTAAAGATGACTTTTCTATTGTAGACAAGAGTGGGGGAAGTACCCCTTCGGCAACTTTGCCATTGGTTATGGGATATAAATATTTTAAGGATAAACGGTATTTGGCAAGTGCAAAACATACGGTGGAGTATTTGGAAAAGGAATTGATTTCGAAGTCCGATTATTTTTCTTCTACTTTGGATGCTAATTGCGAGGATAAAGAGGCATCTTTGTATGCGTCAACTGCCGCTTACTATCTGGCTTTAGCTACAAAAGGAGCTGAACGAGCCCATTATGCTGGGTTGGCGAGGAAGGCAGCTTATTTTGCATTGTCATGGTACTATACATGGGATGTCCCTTTTGCCCCCGGTCAGATGTTGGGTGATTTAGGGTTGAAAACTAGAGGCTGGGGAAATGTTTCTGTAGAAAATAACCATATTGATGTCTTTATCTTTGATTTCGCTGACGTATTGAACTGGTTGGCAAAAGAATATAATGAAAAGCGTTTTTCGGATTTTTCTCAGGTAATCAGTACATCAATGCGTCAGTTGTTACCCTATGAAGGGCATCGATGTGGTATTGCCAAAACAGGATATTATCCGGAGGTTGTCCAGCATACTAACTGGGACTACGGTAAGAATGGTAAAGGCTATTATAATGATATTTTTGCTCCGGGATGGACAGTGGCTTCATTGTGGGAATTATTTTCTCCGGGACGTGCCGAGAAGTTCTTGAAAAAATAGTTTGAAAATTGATAATTTATTATGATGTTAAGTGATTAGCATTTCATTTAAAACTTGATTTTCTTTTCTTTTGTAGGGAAAGGTATGTCCTTTTTCAGAAAATCAGCTTTCTCTTTAAGGAAGGATACCTGAAGTATATTAAAAAGCCGGGGATTGTCTTTACAGATGTTCCCGGCATAATTTTTTACCGTCACTGGCATTATTGTTCTGACTTTACATCTCTTATTGAGTAAAACAAGTAAAAGAAAGAATTTCTCTATGTTAAGATAACAGTTTACTTTAAATTCTTAACTTTGTTCCCCTTGAAAAATGATTGTTACAAGATAATTTAACAGCTAAAATGCAACAATATAAAAGACCGGAAGCTATAAAACGTATGAATGAGTTGGCGGGTAGCCGGAAGCCTTTCCTTTTTATTATAGATTATAAACAGCAGTGTTCTTTGATAGAGGAAATAAGCCGGATTGATTCTACCCGTTGCCGTTATAACTTTAATGGAGTGAAAAATGTGGATACTGTAACAGAAAGTTACAGTGGGCGGATAGGCTGGAACTTTGTTCCAATGTCTTTGGCAGACTACCGGCAGGCTTTTGAAATCGTAAAACGGAATATTCTGGCAGGTAACAGCTATCTCGCTAATTTGACTTGCAAAGTTCCTGTCAGTACTAATCTTACTTTGGAGGATGTGTTCCGGTACTCCAAAGCGCTTTATAGACTTTGGTTGAAAGATAAATTGGTCTGTTTCTCACCCGAAATTTTTGTTCGTATAGAAGATGGCGAGATAAAATCTTTCCCCATGAAAGGAACGATTGACGCTACCTTACCTGATGCGGAAAAACTGTTGATGGATGATCCTAAAGAAACTGCCGAACATGCTACCATTGTAGATCTGATTCGTAATGATTTGAGTATGGTGGCGGAACAGGTGAGAGTTGTCCGGTATCGTTATTGTGACCGGCTTGAAACCAATAAGGGGCCTATCTTTCAGACAAGCTCCGAAATATGTGGTGTCTTGCCCGATGATTACCCGTCGCATATAGGAGATATTATATTTCGTTTGTTACCGGCCGGTTCCATAACTGGAGCGCCCAAATCCAAGACGATAGATATTATTGAAGAAGCGGAGAGTTATGAGCGTGGATTTTATACGGGTATAATGGGCTATTGTGACGGCAGGACTTTAGACAGTGCGGTGATGATCCGTTTTTTAGAACAGGAAGGAGAGAATCTTTATTATAAGGCGGGGGGAGGAATCACTTCAAAGAGTGATTTACAAAGTGAATATAATGAAATGATACAGAAGATTTATGTACCCATTTATTGAAACTATACGGATAGAACAAGGAAAAGCGTGTAATTTGTCTTATCATAATGAAAGACTGAACAATACCCTTCATCATTTCTGGCCAGACTGTGCCGGCATAGAATTAGGTGAATACCTGAAATTGACACCGGAGATGAGCGGAATGAAATGTAGGGTGATTTATGATGGCGGTGGAATAAAAGAAATTAGTTATGAAGCCTATCAGATGCGTCCGGTACATTCTTTGCAGTTGGTTTATTCGGATGATATAGATTATACTTATAAAAGTACAGACAGGGAAGCTTTAAACCGGCTTTTTGCCTGCCGTGGAGAACGGGATGATATTTTAATTGTCAGACGCGGACTGCTGACTGATACTTCCATAGCTAATATTGCCTTGTTTGATGGTAAGGATTGGTTTACACCTAAATTACCTTTGTTGAGAGGAACTTGCCGTACAGCATTGATTGACAGCGGAATTATAAAAGAAAAAAATATCCGGCCGGAAGAACTATCTTCTTATTCTTTTGTTAGGTTATTTAACGCTATGATTAAATGGGGAGCGTTGGAACTTTCTACCGGAACCATTTATGAATAATAAGAAAGAAGGTGGAATTTTGAAGATTTTTGTTTGTTTCCTTAAATAATTTGCTATATTTGCAAAAAAAATATAAATACAGGTAGGGTATGAGATTGCGGACAGTTGCCAAGTTGGGTATGGTGCTATCAGTGGTATTGTTTTGTACGGCTGTGGGCTTTTACGGCTTTGCTAAATTAAGCCTGACGGATAAGAGTCGTGAGATCAATCTCTTCTCACTTGTACCGGCTGATTGCATCGGTGTGTTGGAGAGTGATAATATTAATTATTTTCTGAATGAATTTCCTCAACTGAATTATTCTGAAGAATTGGGTAATTTCCAGTTTCCCGGTTTATTTAATTATGTGTTGGGAGGTTTGAACGAATATACCACTAATACTGCTCATGGTCTGAGCAGTAAGATGAGCCGGGTGGTGGTCAGTTTCCATTCTCCGGGTACTCCGCGTGACCAGGTGGTATATTTCCGTATGGGGGCTGATGATAAGGAAACATTGGGAGATATGTTGTTAGAGAGAACTCCGGGAAGTTTTTCACCTAAAAAAGAAAAATACAGAGGAAAAAATATAGCAGTCTATCCGTTGGGCAATAATGATTTTCTAGCTGTCTATAGTGAGGCGGGGTTCTATGTGGTGAGTTATCAGAAAAGTTTGATAGAGAAAGTGATTGATGCGCGTGAGGATGAGGAGAAAGCATTGAGCAATGATCCCGTGTTTGCCAAAGCGATGCAGAAAAAGAAAACGCATAATTTCCTGACTTTATACGGACGTACACCGTCTATGCCTTTCCTGCAGGATAATAGTAGCTGTTGGAGTGAGTTTGATTTTCACATGAACAGCGATGTGGTGTATCTCACTGGAGATACTTTTATGCCTGATTCATGCGGTTGTGTGAACCAGATGGCCGAAAAATTGAAAAATATTCCAGATATAAGGGAAGATAGTTTGATTATTTCTGCTGATAAAGATTCCATGGCAGATTATATGGAAGAGGCATATGAAAGAAATAGCAGGACATTGTTCAATGAATGTGTAGCTAATCTTTCACGTGACGCAGCCTTTATGCTTGTGGCGGACATGAACAAGATTTCCCGCAACCCGGAACGTTTCGAGCCTTATTTGCCGGCATTTCTGTTGGAAAATGCTCCTTTATTCCATTCGTTTATTCTTTCAACCCAATTGTCAGTTGTAAACGATCGGCTTTCCCATATCATGGTGCTGACATATAAAGATTAGCGCAACTTATGTTGGTGGAAGTGAGGGGCCACTTTGTTTCTAAAATAAAATAACGAGATAACAGTGAGTGCAGCTCCGAATAGATAAGCCATCTTGAAGGTGGCTATTTCTGCTATATATCCGCCCAATAACATGCCGGCGCCTATACCTACATCCCACGAAGTCAAGTAGGTGCTGGTTGCCGTACCACGCTGGTTGTTGGGGGCCAAGTTCACAAACAGCGTGTTATAGGCAGGAAACATGGTTCCGAACCCAATACCTAGTAAAAGAGCTATGGTGAACAGAAAATAAGTGCTCCATTGCAGACTCCATGTTGTCAGCCATCCGCATGAACTCAAACCGAAGAAACAGAAGCAGACCAGATACAGGCCGGCTTCAATAACTTGAGTAACCATTCCCCGGTCTACCAGGCGTCCGGAGAAAAGACGGGAAACTGCCATTCCCAATGCCATAAAGGTGAAAAAGAAACCGGTAGATGCCTGGATACCTATTTGTTTGGCATACATTGCAACGTAATTGGTGGTCATGCCATAAGGGATGGATAGTAATAACAAACTGAAACCTGCCGGTATTCCTTTAAGCAAAATGAAACGGTCCAATGATATAGGTTCTCGTTTTACAGGAGGTTTGTAGGTGGTCTTTACCAATGAGGCGCAGAGAAATCCTATCAGGCAGGAACCTAATGAGCAACAGAAGATAAGCGTATAGTCTGCTCCTGCATCATGCAGGAAGAGTCCGGTCATCGGTCCGATGGACATGGCTATATTGTTTGCCAGCCCATAATATCCTAATCCTTCCCCACGGCGTGAAGAAGGCATGATATCAATGACAATGGTATTTCCGCTGACTGTCACCATGCCGAACGATACTCCGTGTATAATGCGGAATAAAATAAATAAGGTGAGTGTTCCTGCAATGAGATATCCTCCGAAGATGGCGGTAAAAGTGAAATAAGCCAACAGATAAAGCGGTTTGCGGGCAAAGGTATCTAACAGATAGCCGGAGAAAGGCCGTATGCACAGGGCGGCAATGGTGTAACAAGAAAGTACGGCCCCTATAGTTGTTTTGTTAGCGTCGAAAACTTCCGCCAAGTAGAAAGGTAATACAGGCATCAGTAACCAGAATCCAAAGAATAATAGAAAATTGGCTGCCAGTATTTCTATATAATTTTTGGTAATCAGCTTGTCCTTCATGAGCAATAATGTGCTAATATGTCAATGTATCAATATGCTAATGTGGCAATATGTTAATATGCCAATTGACCGCGTTCTATTCCGCATGGCAATTGGCATATCAGCACATGGTCACATTGACACTATTAATTGGCTGCTTCGAATTCTTTCAAGAAGCGAGTATCGTTTTCAGAGAATAATCGTAAATCGTTTACACGATATTTCAAGTTGGTGATGCGTTCAATACCCATACCTAGCGCATAGCCTGAGTAAACTTTGCTGTCAATGCCGTTGGCTTCCAATACATTCGGATCCACCATACCACATCCCAGAATTTCCACCCAGCCTGTGCCTTTACAGAACGGACAACCTTTTCCGCCGCAAATATTGCAACTGATATCCATTTCGGCACTTGGTTCGGTGAACGGGAAATAGGACGGACGCAAACGGATTTGAGTATCTTCGCCGAACATTTCTTTGGCAAACAATAGCAATACCTGCTTTAAATCAGTGAATGATACATTCTTGTCAATGTAGAGTGCTTCCACTTGATGGAAGAATGCATGGGCACGATAACTGATCGCTTCATTGCGGTATACACGTCCCGGACAGATGATGCGGATAGGAGGTTGCGAATGTTCCATAGCTCTTGCCTGTACGGAAGAAGTGTGAGTGCGAAGCACGATGTTCTTTTTCACATCTTCCTGACTGGCTTCGATGAAGAAAGTATCTTGCATATCACGTGCAGGATGGTCTTCGGCAAAATTCATGGCAGTGAATACGTGCAAGTCGTCTTCTATTTCGGGACCGTCGGCAATGCTGAAGCCCAGTCGATGGAATATATCAATAATTTCATTTTTTACAATGCTCAGCGGGTGGCGTGTTCCCAGTTCGATGGGATAAGCCGTACGCGTAAGATCCATTTCGGCGGCACCGTTATCTTGGGTTTCAAAAACTTCTTTCAATGTAGCGATACGTTCCTGAGCCTTGTTTTTCAGCTCGTTCAGTTTCATGCCCACCTCTTTTTTCTGCTCGGCAGGTACGTTGCGGAAGTCTGCCATCAACTCATTAATCGCTCCTTTTTTGCTAAGATATTTAATGCGCAAGGCTTCCAATTCTTCCGCATTGGCTGCTTGCAAGCCTTCAATTTCCTGAAGTAATTGTTCTATTTTAGCTAACATAGTTTCTTCTTTATTTTTTAATGACCGCAAAGTTAGCGAATTAAACCCATATATTTTGCTGAAAACTAAAAAAAACGATATTTTTGCATCGATTTTTTCTAAATATAGAAAATGAGAAAACTAATAATCGGAGTTTGTCTGCTTATGCTGATAAGCTCCTGTGGAGGTGGAAAAAAGAAAATGGACCCCTTCGAGACGCTTACTGAGGAGATTGATTCGCTGACTGCACCCCCGGACACAACAGAAGCGATGGCTGCGGTAGAGGAAGAACCAATGGTTCCCGCTACGGCCGACGAAAGTTTTGCCGACTTTTTCTACAATTTTGCCAGTGATGAAAAGTTACAATTGTCACGCATCGTGTTCCCTTTGCCGTATTATACAATGGAAAAGAAAGAGCACATTGAAAAGGACCAATGGAAACACGATCCTTTATTCAGCCGGCAAGATGCCTATACAGTTCTGTTCGATAAGGCGGAAGATATGGAAATGGAGAAAGATACGGGGCTTACCAGTGTCAAGATAGAATGGATTTACTTGAAGAAGGGAAAAATCAAGCGGTATTATTTTGAGCGTCTGAAGGGGCTGTGGAAACTGGAAGCCATAGATTTCGCGGATATGCCGAGAGAGGATACCGGTAAGGAGGACTTCTTTGAGTTTTATGAACGTTTTGCCAATGATTCTGTTTTCCAGTTGTCACGTTTGCACGAACCGTTGAAGTTTGTGACTGCTGATCCCGAAGACGAGTTTCAGATACTGGAAACGACTTTGGAGGCCGGACAATGGTTCGCATTCCAGCCTGTGTTGCCTCGTGAGAATTTGACAAATGTGAACTATGGCCAGAACGAGAATGTGCATTCCAATACGAAAGTGATTGAAATGAAAGGTTTTGGCAATGGATTTAATAATACGCTCTATTTTGAACGGCGGCACGGTCTATGGAAACTGATGCAGTTTGAGGATCTGAGCGATTGATTTGATTGTAAATGAAGGAAATAAAAGACTATTCTCTGTTGCCTCATAATACATTTGGTATGGATGTGAAGGCATCTTTGTTTGTGGAATATGAATCGGTGACAGAGCTGCAATCCATCTTGTCGGATAAAAACCTGATGGCCGGTAACTGGTTGCATATCGGCGGAGGAAGCAATTTGCTTTTTAAAGGTGATTATGCAGGGACTGTCCTGCATTCGGCTATCCGGGGGTATGAGGTGGTTACTGAAAACGAACAGGAAATAGAGGTAAGGGCAGGAGCCGGTGAGGTGTGGGATGATTTTGTGGCATATACCGTGAAGAACAGTTGGTATGGTGCTGAAAATCTGTCATTGATTCCCGGTGAAGTGGGTGCTTCTGCCGTTCAGAATATCGGTGCGTATGGTGTTGAGGCAAAAGATTTGATTGTAAGTGTGGAAACCGTCGAGGTGGAAACCGGCAGGAAACGGATTTTTACCAAAGAGGAATGCCGTTATGCTTATCGTGAAAGCATTTTCAAGAAAGATTTGAAAGGTAAATATATAGTGACTTACGTCACTTATCGTTTAAGTAAGCAGTCGGTTTTTAATCTGGAGTATGGAAATGTGCGTGGCGAATTGGAAAAGCGAGGAGGTGAGGTGGCATTGGAGAATGTAAGGAAGGTGATTATTGCCGTGCGTGAAGCCAAGTTGCCCGATCCCCGGGTGCAGGGAAATGCCGGAAGTTTCTTTATGAATCCGATTGTTCCACGCAGGCAGTTTGAAATAGTACAGCAACAGTATCCTGATATGCCACATTATGAAGTGGATGGCAATCGGGTGAAGATTCCTGCTGCATGGATGATAGACCGTTGCGGCTGGAAAGGCAAACAAATAGGGCGCGCGGGTGTTCATTCTAAACAGGCGTTGGTCTTGGTGAACTGTGGAGGCGCTACGGGAGATGAAGTGATTGCTCTTGCCAGACGGATACAGGAGTCTGTGCTTCAAAAGTTCGGGGTAGCTATCTCTCCCGAAGTGAATTTTATATAAAGTATAATATGAAGATTACAATACTAGGCAGCGGAACGTCTACGGGAGTACCCGAAATAGGGTGCAAATGTCCGGTATGTACCAGCAGCGATCCCCGGGACAACCGTTTGCGTTGTTCGGGACTGATAGAAACGGAAGGGCTCCGGATTCTGATAGATTGTGGTCCCGATTTCCGTGAACAGATGATACGGTTGAACGATTTCAAACCGTTGGACGGTGTTTTGATTACTCACGAACACTATGACCATGTAGGAGGCTTGGATGATTTGCGTCCTTTCTGTCGTTTTCGTGATGTGCCGGTTTATGCCGAACAATATACAGCAGAGCGTTTACGCCAGCGTATTCCTTATTGTTTTGCCGAACATCTTTATCCGGGAGTTCCCCGTATTACATTAGAGGAAATTGTTCCCGGTTCTCCTTTTATTATCGGCAATCCCGAAGGAAACAAAGTAGAAGTGACACCTCTTCGGGTAATGCATGGCAAATTGCCCATTTTGGGATACCGTATCGGCAAGATGGCATGGATTACCGATATGCTGACGATGCCCGGGGCTGAATATGATTTGTTGCAAGGACTGGATGTGTTGGTAATGAATGCATTGCGTCCCCAGCCTCATAATACCCACCAGAATTTGAAGGAGGCTTTGGACAATGCACAAAGAATAGGAGCCGGGGAAACTTATTTTATTCACATGAGTCATCATATGGGATTACATGCTGATGCTGAACGGTTATTGCCGCCGCATGTGCATTTTGCATACGATGGAATGAGAATTAGTTTATAAAGCCGGCTTCAACGAATACCGGCACAATCCGTTCAATCCGCATTCCGAACATTTCGGTGTCCGTGCCATACAAACATATCTTCCGTGTAAAATAAGCCAATGATGTGCGGTGGGCACAATCTCCTTCGGAATATACTTCATCAGATATTTCTCGGTAGCCAGCGGTGTGGTGCAGGTTTGAGGAACCAGTCCGATGCGGTGGCTCACGCGGAACACATGTGTATCTACTGCCATGGCCGCTTTGTTGAATACTACACTTTGAATGACATTAGCCGTCTTGCGTCCCACTCCCGGCAGTTTAATCAGTTCTTCCAATGTTCCCGGTACTTCGCTATGAAAATCCTTCACCAGCATTTGCGCCATGCCTACTAGATGTTTTGCCTTGTTGTTGGGATAACTTACACTCCGTATGTATTCATAAATCACTTCCGGCGTCGAAGCGGCCAGTGCCTCAGGGGTCGGGAAATCCCGGTAAAGAGGAGGGGTGATCATATTTACCCGTTTGTCCGTGCATTGTGCACTCAGGATAACGGCTATCAACAACTCGAATGGGTTATTGTAATGAAGTTCAGTTTCGGCAACAGGTATCGTTTCTTGAAAATAAGCGATCACCTTGTTATAAAGTTCTTGTTTTTTCATATTACCTTCTTTTTTCGGTTGCAAATATAATTGATAAATCAATAAGGTAGAATTATTCGGGCAATTCATTTGTTTAGTTGAGTAAACTTCTTATATTTGCATAAATATATTAGATTTATGCAGCTTAACGTAAAGAATGAAACTTCTACATTGAAAGCTGTGGTGCTTGGACAACCCGGTTCCATAGGGAAGGTCCCCACGCTGGAAGAAACTTATGACGCCAAGTCATACGAGTCCGTATTGCATAACATATACCCCCATGAAGAAGATATTTTCAAAGAGATGAGATGCTTTGAAAGCGTATTGTTGAAATATGGGGTACAGGTCTATCGCCCGTGGACACTGGAGAATTGTAATCAGGTGTTTGCCCGTGATGTGGGGTTTGTGATTGACGACAAGATTATTGTTTCCAACATCATCCCCAACCGGGAGGATGAGAAGGAAGCCTACGAAGTGGTCTATAATCAGATAGCTTATAACAAGATTTTCAACCTTCCCGAAAAGGCGCACGTAGAGGGAGGTGATGTGGTGCTTTACAATAATATTGTGTTTGTAGGCCTTTATACCCAGCCCGATTATCCGCAGATGAAGACGGCACGTACCAACCGATATGCTTTTTCCTTTCTGAAAGAAATCTGTCCGGGGAAGATATTCATCCCCTTGGAGCTGAAAAAACATAATACAGATCCACGTGCGGGGATTCTGCATCTGGATTGTACCTTTATGCCGGTAGGGAAAGGGCATGCGATTATTTATAAGGACGGATTTATGTATCCTCAGGATTATCATACTCTGCTCGATTTGTTCGGCAGGGAGAATGTATTTGAAATAACGCGGGAAGAGATGTACTATATGAATACGAATGTCTTTTCCATCTCTCCTGAGGTGGTGGTTTCTGAAAAGAACTTTATCCGCCTGAATACCTTTATGGAAGAGGTATGGGGAATGACGGTAGAGCGTGTACCTTATTATGAAATATCTAAGATGGGCGGACTGTTGCGCTGCTCCACCTTACCATTAATCCGAGAAAATGACTAAACAAACAACAAACCACATTTTGATGGTGGAACCCGTAGCCTTCGGGTTCAATGAAGAAACAGCGGCCAACAATTATTTCCAGCAGCGGACAGTTGCGGCAGGTGAGACAGTACAAGCTTGTGCCTTGAAGGAATTTCGGGGCATGGTGGATAAGTTGCGTGCAAACGGCATAGAGGTAATAGTGGTGCAGGATACCCCGATACCTCATACTCCGGATTCCATATTTCCGAACAACTGGGTGTCCTTTCACGACGACGGAACGGTGGTGCTGTATCCTATGTTTGCGGAAAACCGCAGGGCGGAAAGACGGGCGGATATCTTGCAGCGGATAGAGTCGGAGGGGTTCAGCATCCGTCGGAAGGTAGATTATACAGGTTTTGAGGAAGAAAACCGCTTCCTGGAGGGGACCGGGGGAATCATTCTGGACCGAGTGAACCGTTATGCATACGCGGCTTTGTCGCAACGGGTGGACAAAGCATTATTGGGTCGGTTCTGCAAGGAACAGAACTTTATTCCAGTGCCCTTTCGCGCCTATCAGACTGTAAACGGACAACGTCTGCCCATTTATCATACCAACGTCATGATGTGTGTGGCAACAGATTATGCGGTCGTTTGTCTGGACAGCATTGATGACGTGGAAGAGCGTGAGCAGGTTTGCCACATCTTGCGGCAGACAGGGAAAGAAATCATCGCCATCTCCGAGGAACAGATGCATCACTTTGCCGGAAATATGCTTCAGGTGGAGAACGGGAAAGGTGCATTGTTTCTAGTGATGTCTCAAAGTGCTTACGATTCGTTGCATGAAGACCAGTTACAACGGCTGTCTAAGTATAACGCATTACTTTCCATGCCCATCCCTACCATTGAAACTTTGGGAGGAGGAAGTGCCCGTTGTATGATGGCGGAAATATTCTTGAAGAAAGAAAAACATTAAATAATAAAAAGCTTATGGATGCAAAATTATCGGCAGCTCAATTAATGGAGCTTGAGAACAAACATGGAGCACACAATTATCATCCTGTTCCTGTGGTATTGGATAAAGGAGAAGGTGTGTTTGTATGGGATGTGGAAGGAAAGAAATATTATGATTTCCTTTCCGCTTATTCGGCGGTGAACCAAGGACATTGTCATCCGCGTATTATTGATACGTTGGTAAAACAGGCGCGAAAGCTGACTTTGACTTCACGCGCTTTTTATAACAGCCAGTTGGGACGGTATGAAGAATTTGTCACCCGTTATTTCGGATATGACAAGGTTTTACCGATGAATACGGGAGCCGAGGCGGTAGAAACCGCATTGAAGCTTTGCCGCAAATGGGCGTATGAAGTAAAAAAGCTTCCCAAGGATACGGCGGAAATCGTTGTATGCCGGAATAATTTTCATGGGCGTACTACCACTATCGTTTCTTTCTCCATTGATCCGGACGCTTACAATAACTACGGACCTTTTACTCCCGGCTTTGTTGTGATTCCTTACAATGATGCCGAAGCGCTGGCGAAAGTGCTGGACGAACATCCCCATGTGGCCGGATTCCTGGTTGAGCCCATTCAGGGAGAAGCAGGTGCTTATGTACCCGATGAGGGATATTTGAAAAAATGTTACGACTTGTGTCGTGCCCACAATGTACTTTTTATAGCCGATGAAGTGCAGACCGGCATTGCCCGTACAGGCAAATTGCTGGCTTGTGACTATGAGAATGTTCATCCGGATATCCTGATTTTGGGAAAGGCTTTATCGGGTGGGGCCTGTCCTGTTTCTGCAGTATTATCATGCAATGAAGTGATGGATGTTATCCGTCCGGGACAACATGGTTCCACTTTTGGCGGAAATCCTATTGCTGCGGCAGTGGCTGTTACGGCACTGGAGGTGGTACGGGACGAACAGTTGGCGGACAGGGCATACAGACTGGGATTGATATTCCGGGAAGAGATGAGAAAACTGTGTGAAACATCTCGTGTGGCTTCTTTTGTCCGGGGCAAGGGATTGTTGAATGCGTTGATAATCAATAATGATGAAACGAAGGATTTGGCGTGGGAAATTTGCTTGAAATTGGCCGAAAACGGCTTGCTGGCCAAACCGACACATACGAATATTATTCGTTTTGCTCCGCCATTGGTGATTACAGAGGAACAGTTAAAGGAGTGTATCGAAATTATAAAGAAGACGATTGCCCTGTTTGAATAAAGGATTTTTTATCCTGTCTTTTAGGGGTGGATTCAATCTGCCCCTCTAATCGTTTTCACTGATACCCACCTGTTTATGACGCTTCATCTTTCACTGTTCCATACTGTTTGGCAATCAAGGAAGTATAGAAAAAGTAATTATTTGATGAGGCTGTTCTTCTTGATAAGAATATTTAATGCAGTTATATCCGGTTAACTCGGAAATAATTTCTATCTTTGCACCCCGAATTAAAAAATAGACGTATGATGCCGTGAATAGCGGTCGTGTATTCTAGAACACCACGTAAAAAACAGGAGAAATGAAGAATAATAACACTGTATCTGTATCGTTCATGTTGCTTGGCATACTGTTTTGTGTATGTCTTGTCGCAGCAAATTTATTGGAGACCAAAGTAGTCCAGATCTGGAAAATTACGGCAACTGCCGGATTGGTTGTATTTCCTATCTCTTACATTATCAATGATTGTATAGCCGAAGTATGGGGCTTCCGCAAGGCACGTCTTATCATCTGGATGGGCTTTGCCATGAATTTCATGGTGGTAGCTTTGGGGCAGCTTGCCATTCTGATGCCCGCAGCTCCGTTTTGGGAAGGAGAGGAGGGCTTCAACTTCGTTTTCGGCATGGCGCCCCGCATCGCTGTAGCCAGTCTGACCGCTTTCTTGGTCGGCTCTTTTCTGAATGCCTATGTCATGAGTAAAATGAAGCTGGCCTCGGGGGGAAAGAACTTTTCACTTCGTGCTATCACTTCTACCTTGGTGGGTGAGAGTGCCGATTCCATGATTTTCTTTCCTGTTGCCTTCGGAGGTTTGATGCCTGCCGGTGAACTGATAAAGATGATGGTTATTCAGGCGGTGCTCAAGACACTCTATGAAATTATTATCCTGCCTGTTACCATCCGTGTGGTAAATTACATCAAGAAGGTGGATGGCAGTGATGTCTTTGATGAGCATATCTCATACAATGTATTAAAAATCAAAGAACTTTAATAAGTTGCTGATGTGTCAGTGTGCCGGTTAGCCAATTACCATGCGGTATATGGCGCAGCATATCCACATAGCGCAGCAATTGGCACATTAGTAAATTGAAAAATTATCAACAATGAATAAAAGTGACGCATTGGTTGTGTTCAGCGGAGGGCAGGACTCAACCACGTGCCTGTTTTGGGCAAAAAAACATTTCCGCAAAGTGTATGCTTTAAGTTTTATCTATGGACAAAAGCATGTGAAGGAAGTGGAGCTGGCCCGTGCTATTGCCGGAAAGGCAGGTGTGGAGTTTAAAGCGATGGATGTTTCCTTTATAGGCAACCTGGGTAAAAATTCGCTGACAGATACTACGATAACGATGGATGAGGTGAAGCCTGCCGATAGTTTCCCTAATACGTTTGTGCCGGGGCGGAATTTGTTCTTTCTGAGCATTGCAGCTGTCTATGCACGCGAATTGGGGATCAATCATATCGTGACCGGTGTGTCGCAGACAGACTTCAGCGGTTATCCTGATTGCCGGGATGCTTTTATCAAGTCACTGAATGTGACGTTGAACCTTGCCATGGACGAGCAGTTCGTGCTTCACACTCCGCTGATGTGGATTGATAAAGCGGAAACATGGGCGTTGGCGGACGAATTGGGCGTGCTCGATTTGATCCGGCATGAAACGTTGACTTGCTATAATGGCGTACAGGGAGATGGCTGCGGTCATTGCCCGGCCTGTAAGCTCCGTCGTGAAGGATTGGAAAAGTATCTGGAGATAAAGGCGGAAAGAGAGAAACGATAGGATAAATGAATGTGTTTTCTCCTTGTATGAAAGGTGTTTTCTTTTTGCCGAGTATATTGTTTCACTTTAGTGAGCAAGTTTTATTACTAGAGTGAAGAAATTTCATCACTTTAGTGGTACAACTTCATCACTCTAGTGAAACGATCTGCTCGAAGCGGGGAGAGAATTTCTTTTCTAAGGTATGATAGAGAAAACATGAATATGAAAAAAATAACTTTAATGGAAAGAAAAGATGAATTGACCCTTCTCGGGGCGAAGACCGAGTACAGGCAGGATTATGCTCCCGAAGTGTTGGAGTCCTTTGTGAACAAACATCCCGGAAACGACTATTGGGTACGTTTTAACTGTCCCGAATTTACCAGCCTGTGTCCTATTACAGGACAGCCCGATTTTGCGGAAATCCGTATCTCCTACCTGCCTGATGTGAAAATGGTGGAGAGCAAGAGCTTGAAGCTGTATTTGTTTAGTTTCCGTAATCATGGCGATTTTCATGAAGATTGCGTGAATATCATCATGAAAGATTTGATTAAGCTGATGGATCCTAAATATATTGAGGTGACGGGCATTTTTACTCCGCGCGGTGGTATTTCCATTTATCCGTATTGTAATTACGGCCGTCCGGGTACTAAGTATGAGGAATTGGCGGAGTATCGGATGCGTAATCACGATTTATAGTTGTATCTCTTGGAATGAATAGAGAGATTGTGGACTCAAATATTTGCTGGTTCTGAAAATTTGTTCTATTTTTGCACTCCGAAAAAAGGAGAGGTGCTCGAGTGGTTGAAGAGGCACGCCTGGAAAGCGTGTATACCCCAAAAGGGTATCCGGGGTTCGAATCCCTGTCTCTCCGCAATAAAGGGTGTAAATCAAGCATTTGCAAGATTTACACCCTTTTTCACACCCAAAAATGCAATTCGGACGAAATTGGGATCCGGTAACATCCCTTTTATTGGATATTTCGTGATAACCACCTTGATACAGACGAAATATCCTCAAAAAATATCAACGAACAATTATAATAAAAATTAAAAGTATGGTTTTTAAAAAAATACGGGAACATAAAGAATATATACAAGATGCTGCTTCTTGGTTTCAGGCTAAATGGGATATCCCCCAAGAGGAGTATTTGAAAAGCATGAATGAGAGTCTACTAAAAGAAACAAGTATACCACAATGGTATATAATGTTAGAAAATGATAATAGTATTATTGGGGGTATAGGTGTAATTGAAAATGATTTTCATAACCGTAAGGATTTAACTCCCAATATTTGTGCTTTATATGTAGACGAAAAATATCGCAGACAAGGTGTCGCCGGATATATGCTAAAGCAAGTATGTGATGATATGAAATTATTGGGAATAAACAGATTATATTTGGTGACAGAACATACTGATTTTTACGAAAAATATGATTGGAGTTTTTTATGTATGGTTCAAGAAGAAAACGAGTCCAATATGTTAAGAATGTATAGTAAAAACCTGGATTAGACCAATAACTTAATTTATTTGTATGGACGAATTTGAATTGATGATGCATTTGCATCGTAACAACAAGAGACAAGGCCAGGTACGACGAGTCCACAAACCTAGCGATTACACTGGCTAAGATAGATAGAGAAAAGTCTTACAGGATAGCTGATATTGGATGTGGAACAGGTGCGCAAACTATGTCCTTGGCGAAAACGCTGAAAGGTGATATCATTGCCGTGGATCTGTTTGAAGAGTTTCTTGAAAAACTGAAAGAGAACAGCGCAAAGGAGAATACAACAGCAAATATTAAGACACTGTCTGCATCTATGGACAAGCTGCCTTTTGAAAAGGAGGAGCTTGACATCATCTGGTCGGAAGGAGCGGTTTACAATATCGGATTCAAGAACGGCATCAACTATTGGAAAGAGTTTCTCAAACCGGGAGGTATACTGGCTGTTTCAGAGTTGTCATGGACAACAAACTGTCGCCCGAAAGGACTGGAAGACTTCTGGACCGGAGAATATGCCGAAATGGATACAATAGCAGGAAAAATCAGAGTTCTGGAAGAAGCCGGATACAAGGTACTCGGACACTTTATTCTTTCAGATGACTGCTGGCTTGATAATTATTACAATCCTCTCTTAAACAGCCATAAGGCCTTTATGGACAAATTTGGTAATAACGAAACCGCAGAGATGATTGTTGAAAGAGACATACAGGAAGCCGACTTCTATAAAAAGTACAAGAATTATTATAGTTACGGTTTCTATATAGCCCAGAAATTATAATGAAGAAAGCCTCCAGTTGTTAAAAGACTGGAGGCAAAACATAATATGAATATATTTATTCGACAAAACGTAGAATTTCATTTATATCCTTCCTTACAGGAGCTTCATGATGTTCTCCAGCCTCGTAACCATAAACAATCAGTGCAGCGACCTTTTCATTCTCAGGGAGTCCTATTTTTTGGGCAATAGCATCGTTGTTGATTACTCCTAAAACACACGTGGCAACTCCTTTGGCATATGCAGAAAGGCAGAATTGAAGGCAAGCAATGCCTGCGTCAAAACATTCCCATGCGCCACTGTTGTCTGACACTACATCTTCTGGTTTAACCTTATCTTTCAGTGATCCGCTTTTACCGGTTACATAACTTAACACAACCACGCCATTGGCTCTGGTTAATGTTTTTGCATTGTACACAAACCCTTGAACACAATTGTTGGCTATCTCTTCAATCAGAGACCTATTGTCTATGATGTTGTATCTTGCTACCTGATAATTTGACCATGAAGGTGCGAACTGACTTAATTTGACAATCTCCTCAATAAGTTCTCTCGGAACAATCTGATCTTTGTATTTCCGAACACTTCTTCTGTTTTTTAATAATTGAATTGCATCCATATATATACTGTTTTTGCTGTTAATTTCTAAAACAAATGACACACTCCGTCTATTGTGGAACACACACCTATTTCTTCAAATCTTTATATTACACTTGCGATATCCATAAGTGTGATTCTTTATTTTTTGATTGCAAAGTAAACAAAATAAATTAAAAACAATATCTTTCCAATAGATATGAATTCTTGTTTGCATACTTTTCCGTATTTTTGCTCCTAATCAAATCGTTGAAATTGACAAAAATACTATACAAAACGAACATAATATGCAACAATTACATATAAAATTGGAAGTTGATTCTCCTCTAATCCAGTGGGTCAACGCACAAGCTGACAGTATTGGGGCGAGGGGACATATCGGCACTCATTTGGATTGTTATACTACTGTTCCAGAAAAAGAAGAGTATCAAATTAAAGGGATTGTTATAGATTGTACGGCTGGTATGCCATCAATGGATAGTATGGCACATATCGGCTCGTTGAAAAATAAGGCTTTAATATTACATACCGGGAATTTGGAACATAACCGATATGGGACAGAGGAATATTTCAATAAAGACACCACTCTTTGTAAAGTTTCCTTACATACAATTTTAAGTAAGAAACCGCTTTTTATTATCATTGACTCTCATGGTATAGCGGAGAAAGGAAAGAGACATATAGAATTTGACAAGATTTGTGAAGCTAATGGCTGCCATGTAATAGAAAATGTTGATTTATCATGCATCGGCAATCAAAAGGAAGTTCCGTTGAAAATATTAATCAATATCAATCACAAATCAACGGGTAAGCCCTGTGAATTGTATTCAATACTTGAAAGTTGCTTTGATAACACATCCTCACACGAGGATAGTTTAAAAGCTTGGGAAGCCAATGCGGACTTCTGGGATGAGTCTATGGGTGAGAACTCGAATGAGTTTCAGAGATTGACTGTTCGCCCAATAGTAAATGAATTGTTAAAAGCCACACAAGGGGATTATATATTGGATATCGCTTGTGGTAATGGAAATTATTCAGGATATTTGGCTGAACAGGGTATAGATGTTTTGGCATTTGATTATTCACAAAGAATGGTTGAGTTAGCCCGGAAGAGACAAGCCCGTTTCAATGACAGGATAGAATTCTGCGTAGCTGATGTAACCAAATATGAGGATATGATGTCCTTAAAAAGAAACAAGCCTTTTACAAAGGCTGTGTCCAATATGGCTATAATGGATATTTCAGATATAGACAATCTGTTCCGTTGTGTAAACAAATTGCTTGCTGAGAATGGATATTTTGTGTTTTCTACGCAGCATCCATGCTTTGTAACATTGACAAATAAATATATGACAAAACATAACTATTATGGAGAAGCCATTGAAGGACAACCTCAAAAGCAATGTTACTATCATCGCTCTTTACAGGATATTTTTGAAATATGCTTCAGACATGGATTCATTATAGACGGATTCTATGAGGCATGTTTTGGAAATGATAGAGAAAGACCTGTCGTTATTATAATACGGGCTAAGAAACATAATCTTTAATGTTCATCGAATAATCAGAACTCCGATGCCCGGCTGTATTCAAGATTCATTTTTATGATAACAGCGTTTTATAGAAATTGTTATTTCACAATAAAAAATCAGTAGATTGGATAACAAAAGCAACTAATCGTAAATATACGTTGATTGAACTTATAATAAAAAGGATAGGTCATATCCTTTTTATTGTCTGCATTGTCTTTAAAATCCCAAAGCCCTGATCATCTTATGGTTCAGGTGTCTGTTCTTGCCCTTGAACGGATAACAGTGTATATGTATGGCAGGATTGAAGTTCATTTCAATGATCGCATAGTTATCCGGTGTGGCTGGAGCATGAATATCCTGTATCATCATATCCAGTCCGGTAATCTTCACGTTCAGAGCTTTGGCAGCTTCCACTGCAATAGCCTTGTACGAATCGTCTATATCGTCTGTAAAATCTATGCTATCTCCTCCCGTACTGATATTGGAGTTTTCACGAAGATAGACCACTTCCCCCTCTTTAGGAACAGTATTGAAATCCATTCCCTGCTGCTTTAGAAACATTTCCTCCTCACGCCCCTTTCTTATTTTCTCCAAAGGGGTGCGATATCCTTTACCTCTGAGCGGATCTTCATTCTTCCTGTCTATCAGTTGTCCGATATTCAGAACACCGTCACCCGTCACGTTTGCCGGAACACGGTGAAGGATACCTACCACTTCATCATTGATGATGAATATCCTGAATTCCCTTCCCGGTATGAACTTCTCTATAAGCAACGTGTTGTCATGCTCAAAGGCTATCTGTAAGGCTCCCTTGAAATCCGTTTCATCATAGTTGTGCTTCAGTATGGTTATACCCAATCCGAAATTGGTGGACTTAGGCTTGATTACCACAGGTTTCCCTGCATACATACGGTAGTCTGCCATACCTGCCTCTGGTGACGTGTATTCATAACCGCCCGGAACGCTTATTCCGGCACGTTCCAGCACCTTCTTCGTTACCACCTTATTTTCCATCATCAGTACAGACACGTATGAGTCCAGAGAGGTCTTGGTTGCCTGCATCACATATTCTTCCTTTTTACCGTCAAACAGACGTATGAAGTTTTCCTTACGGTCAAGTATTTCAAAACCTACCCCTTTAAGTATTGCAGCCTTCAGCAGAAGTTGTGTGGACATTTCCATATCCTCCAGTCCATGAAATCTGTAACCTCCGCTTATGGTGGCTTCCCTATACTGTCTTGCCTTCTCCAGATGGAACGGTACAAACCCCACTCTGTTTATGTTCTCATACAGTACCATGCCTATACGCTTCTCAGGATTCTGTACAAGGTACAGATTATGCTGCATCTCCTGATGGTAGGTTTCATTGTCAAGCACCCCATATTCTGAAAGAATCCTCTCCATATCTTCTAAAATAGAAGTAGCTTTCTGCTGTACAGTGATCGAGCAGCATTTCAACTCCTTCTTTTCGTCTCTTCCATAGCATGAAGCCATATCCTGAATACGGGTAGCCCTTTGCAGTTCTTCCTCCGTAAGACTTCCCTTCTCCTCCTTCAGCAGAGAATAGACAAGCAGAAGGTGAGAAAAATAAATGGCACTTGCACATACCCCCGATTTTGTAAACGGGTCAAGATCCACAATTCGTACCTCAATGTAAGAAGGAGAACCATTATCCTTTTCCAGAAACTTGATACGAACCGGAAGATAAAGCTCGTGAGGTCCGTCAATACGGTTTTCCCTTATCAGTTTGTCAATAGACATATTATAGGCTTCAAGTGAGGAATAATCAATGAAGAACTCCTCACGGTTACGATACCCTAACGGACTTGTCCTCAGACTGAGGCTTACCCCACACTTCATAGGCTGCTTTTCTCCCGTTTTAAGCGAAATCACATTCAGGGTTTCTTCCGCAAGCGGAGATTCACCATATAGCCAGATAAAAAGCCAGCGGTATTTGAGAAAGTTCCTCACCACACGGAAATATACCGTTTCCCTGACCTCCTCCATAGAGTTGCCGCACACACCGCTTTTCAGCAGAATGTCCATCAGTTTTTCCGAGAAAGAGAAATTGAAGTGTATTCCCGAAATAAGCTGCCTTTCCTTTCCGTAGGTTCCGGCAAGTTTCTGACGGTAATACTCCTTGTCCTTGAACTCTCCCGAATAATGTGCAATGGGTATCTCCTGATTCTCCTTCAATACAGGCGGAAGGCTCTGAGGCCAGAGAAGCTCATCGCCGATATTCTCCGTCACCACATCGTGCAGTGTTTCCATAAATCCCAAAGCCTCTCCCACACTTGGCAGCGGCGGAGTTATCATTTCCACCTGACTCTCCGAAAAGTCGGTGGTTATATAAGGGTGTTTCCCCTTGTCGCCAAATACTGCCGGGTGTGGAGTCAGGGCAAGCGTACCGTCCTGATTGACCCTGACATTTTCCTTTTCAAGTCCGAAACACCCCTCTCTAAGCAGATGGCTGTTCTGTTTAAGTACAAAGCAAAAATTCTGTGTATTCATATATTGCTATATTGTATGTTTGATTCTTTAAATTCCTTTTCCCTTTTTCTATATAACAGATAAAGTACAATGCCCTTTATCACGCTGGTAAGCGATATGCTCCACCAGACACCATCTATTCCCATTCCCATACTTTTGCCAAGCAGAAGGGCAAGAGGTATCCTCATTGTGGTGAACACGATACTCACGGTTGCCGGATATTTGGTAAGCCCCTGTCCGGTATAAGCTCCCGCAGTAAGAATTTCGAGTGTGGCAAACAACTGTGAGAAGCCGACTATACGCAGATAGGCACTGCCTATTTCTATGGTGGCAGCCTCCTTCACGAAAAACGACAGTAGGATTTCCGGGAAAGCTAAAAATATGAATGTGGCAGGTATGGAAATACAGTATCCAAGCCTGATGCTTGTACGATAGCACTTCCTTATCATATCCGTATTCCTCTCCCCGTAATATTGCCCTATAAGTATGGAGGTTGCCTGCATCAGACCGTTCATAAGAAGAAACGAAAGCGACTCTATCTGAAGCCCCAGTTTCTGTGCGGCTATTGCATCTGTTCCCCATATACTTACGATACGCCCGATGGCTATGCCGATAAGCGAGAACAGAATACGCTGCATGGCAGGTGCTGTGCCTATTCCAAGTATTTTCCTGAGAAACTTGCGGGGTACCGCTTTTATACTCAATGTGAGTTCAAGCCTGTGTCTGAGAAGATATATCGCATACATCATGGCACATCCCTGTGAAAGTGCCGTAGCCCATGCCGCACCTTCCACTCCCAGTCCGAAATAAAATATGAACAGAGGGTCAAGAATGATATTGACGATATTCCCGTAAAGTACCGCCCTGAACGAGAACTGTGTCTTTCCGTGTGCGTCTATAATGGCGGTAAACAGAAGGTTCATAAACATGATAAGAACAGTGATACTGCTTATCCTCAGATAGTTCTGAGCCATTGTGTTTACTTCCGGTCTTTCGATATTGAAAAGGGATATAAGAGGTTCCGCCAGCATAAAGATGAACAGGGCATAGAATATCCCCAACATGAATGTACTGCGTATTCCGCATGATATGAAGTGCCGTATCCTGTCCTTCTTTTCAGCCCCTATACTGTGTGATACCGATACCATAGTACCGATGGTTATCACGCTTATCAAAGACCAACCCAATTTGATATAAAATCCGGCCGTTCCGACAGCCGCAACTTCTCCGCTTCCCAATTTCCCGACCCAGAACATATCTGTAATATCGTATGAAATCTGAAGACAGGATGATAATATGATAGGGATTGCTATTCTCAATAGTGATTTTCTTTTTTCTCTTTTTGCCGATGTCTGTTCCATATTTTTAATTTTATATCGTAAAAATACGATACATTATGTCAATAAAAAACTCTTAATCAAATCATAAGAGTTCTGAAAACAGTTTCTTTGCCAAAAGCAGGTTTTCACGGTTAATACGATAGCAAACCTTCGGTGGAGCTATCTCACCATCTATCAGACCTACATCTTTCAGCACCTTCAAATGCTGTGATATGGTAGACTGTGCGATTGGCAGTTCCGTTGTCAAGTCCCCACAATAACAACAGGCATTGTGGTTAGCCAACAACCTTACGATTGCTATTCGTGCCGGGTGGCTCAGAGCTTTTGCAAAACGGGCTGCCAAAATATCTTTTTCCTCAAATTCTTCAGCTTTACTGAATGCCATAATATTTTCATTGTTTTATATCGCAAATATACGATATGTTTTTTATCAACCAACCCCCAGATATAAATTTTATGTATTTTTTAATGTGCAGACGCACGAAGCCCCGCAAGTTACCCCGCCGGAGGCTTTTTCTGTTTATTAATTACTGGGCAATATAGAAATCAATCCCTGTACTTCTCATAAATCCGCTTCCTGTGTCTTTCTTTACAAAGTAATAAGAGGGGAAAAGAAACAAAAAAGGATTTTTTATGGAGGCGACTAGTTCTCTGATGACATAGATGGGAATTTATAGTATTAAATTATACTTACATTTTGCTGTAATATTGATAATTAATAGATAAATATTGTAGCTCAAGCCTAATACTTCAATCTACGATTTGTATTAGAGGGTCTGAGAAAACCTTGTAGTACAGATATGGATATGCCGTTTTTTTTGTAGTGTAAACTAAACTGTGTCAAGTTATATTTCGGAGTCGTTGGGGGACCACCAATATCCCAAAACGGCTCCGCTAAGTTATCAATATCGTCAAAGAACCCCAAACAAAAGAGGTTGGCAGGCCAAGATCCTAAACCTGTCCGGGAACAGGATAGCCAGTTGCTGGAGACTGTAAACTAAAGTGTGTCTGTAAACTTAATAATTTCTTTTCCCTTTACTTGACACACTTTAGTTTACAGTCTCGTTTTTTCTTCTATTCAAAAATTAATTACCTTCTCATCGAAAATCCTCTTTTCTGCTGTTGATCATAATTTCCTTTCACCACATTGTCAACCTCCCGTCTGGCTTTGATTTGCTCCCGGTTGTCAAATTCACCCTTTTGTCTGGCTGTGAAGTATAGGAAATCCCCTGCCGCCTGATGTGATTGTCTGTCATCTCCGAACAGGTTAAGGGCGTTCTTGATGTCAGATACCTGTTCCGTATCAAAACGAGGCTTGTAATAATCACGGGCGAAACGGATGATACTGTGTACCGCCTTACGGAAGATGTCGCTCGTTTTGAGCAGCAGGAAACTGAGACAGCCGATGATATGGCCTTGCCATGCAATCCAGTTTCTAAGCCTTGTGGTTTCCTGTGCATGTTCCGTTTCCTTGCGATTCAGTTCGGATCGGTGTTTGGCCTCCAGTTGCATCAGCTCACGGCTGTAGTCGTTCTGTATGGTCTGGATTCTGTCCTGCAACTGCTCGATAGTTTCCTCGTGCGTGGAAATCTCACAGCGCAAATCCTCTATTTCATTTTTCAGGGCTTTCGATTTTCCGGTAGCCCAGCCGACAGCAGCGTTCAGAAGCTCGCTTCCTTTTTCCTTGTTCAGTCTGGAGCGTTTCTCGCTGATAGCCCTGTCAAGGTCTTCACTCTGCCGTTCCTTTTCATTTGCCTTTTCGATAAGGGCGTTGGTAATGCTTTCCGTTTCCTGCATCTTTTTGTTCGCCATTTCCAGCTGATGTTCCCGGTATTGCCTCGTGGCATCAAGCCGCTTCATTTCCTCCTTCTGCTTCCCAATGATAAAGTCGTTACGTTCCAGATGTTCCTTGCCTGTAACAGCCTTTGACTGCCCACGCTCCATCAGGAGTATATCGGACGCCAGATTCTGCATTTCGGTCATATCCTCATCATTGAGTTTGTGGCTCTTGCCTGTGTCATGGTTCATCCAGTCAAAAACGATATGGGCATGGTAATTCGGTTTGAACCATCTTTCGCCGACTTTGAAACTCTCCCTGTCTTCCGCTTCCGGCTGACCGCTAAGCCAATGTCCCTCGTCCTTGTGCAGGAAGATCTGGAGGGGAGTGATGCCCCAGCGTCTCCGGCACTCCTCGCCAAACTTGCGAACATCTGCCAGTGTCGTGTCCGGTCTGATGAGCAACACGCCCTCACGGATTGGCGAGCATCCAGCCACCTTGGTAATTTTCCCGTTCTTGCCTTTGCGTTCACGCTCCTTCTCCTGCATCGCACGGCCTGTCTTTTCCTTGACCATCCGCTTGATGTAGTCATAGTGCGCCTGCAGATCGGGATTACCGAAGCCCGGGTTTATCCACTGCTCGTTACCGGCAGTCAGTTCGGGCACGATGTAGATTTGAGACTTGCCGATATTGCGCATGTACTCGGCAGTTCTCCGGTTATGAGCCCCACTTGATGTGACTCTGCAGGGCTTGATATGTATGCTTGATTTTGTTGCCATATTCTTAAATTTTGATTCTGGTTGTCTGACTAAAGTTGTTAGCTGATGTCCGCTCATAGCCGCACAGGGTTCTTAGGGGTGTAACCCATAAGCGGAGATTGCAAAGAGAGGGTCACTCTTTGCTCGGGGTTCTCAGGGGAGAAACGCCCTGAGTGGGTTCTTAGGGTAAAGCCCTAATCCCCTCGGGAGAGCCCACAACTACGTAAGCGAAGCGTGTAGTTATAGTGGGCTATAACCGGAAGCCTTTCGGTTTCTTGGATAGCGTGTCATTTCTCTTTCTGACGGATTGCATTTGTTCTTTTCCATCAGCCATGCGCTTCTGCAAATACTCGTTCAGGTCTTTGCATCCGCAGTAGATTTGGGAAGCGTCCCGTATATGCCGGGTGCTGTCGTATTCCTTGCGGATTTGCTGCAAGGCTTCCATTCCTGCACGGTCATTGTCAAGAAAGCAGTGGATGCGCTCATAACTTCCCAATGGGTAGAGTGCCTTGGAAACATTGGTGACAGAGTTCAGCACCATGTAATCCTGCCTGTCGAAATCGGGGTATTGCGGACAGCTTTCAAGCCGCAGGGTAAGAAAGGAAAGGTAGTCCATAAATCCCTCAAAAACGTAACATGCACTCCTTGGCTTTCCTGACTGTCTGATATGGGATATTTCTTTTGGTGCGATACATCCCTTGAAATATCGGTTGCGGATTTCATAACCTCCAGATATGTTTGGAAAGGCTATGGCGAAATACCGTTTGCCGTTGTGGGTGAAACGGGCTTCTTTACATTCTCTTTTCGCCAGTGCCGTGTTTATCCCTCTTTCCTGTAGATAGGCAAGCAGGGCAGGAGAAGTCAACTGTACAATGTCCAACTCCTGAAAACTCGGTTCGGAAAATGACTGCTTGCCAAAAGAGAAAGACACGGGATGTATGTGTGGTGTCTGTTCCTCGATTTTCTGTAGAAGATAAGGTACATAGTCGGAACAGTAAAGTTCCTGTGCCAGTGCAATGATATTTCCACCTTTACCAATTGCAAAATCATACCATTGGTTGCGCTCGATATTCACTTTGAACGAGGGCTCTGTCTCTTCCCGTAACGGGGATTTATACCACAGGTTGATACCTTGCTGCTTGACGGGAGAATGTCCCAAACTGTACAGAAAATCCGCTATCCTGATTTGTTTTGCTGTTTGTATATCCATAATAAGATGAGTGTTTGAATAATGGTTGGAATATTTATTTCTCTTTTCGCCCGTACCTTTTTATGAAGTACGGTCTGTATAATCACTTCACTTTATTTTCGTATATATAGAATACGGTAATAAAGTGAAGCGGTTTTACATTCTCTGCAACCGCTTCGCTTTATCCTTAATATATAGACCTGCCGAATAAAGTGAAGTGATTACAAGTTAGACGGTCTAATAGTGAAAGTCCGGCTTGAACGTGTATTTCCTGCCGTTCTCCTGTACTATCATCCGTTTGTTCCGGAGCATGATGATAAGTGATACCGCCTTTTGATGGTTCAGTTTTACACCTACCGACATATATGCCTTGACTAAGGCGGTTTCCAGATCCTTGTAGCCGTATTCCTCTTTTAGCCCGAAAGCCGCTTCCAGTGCTATGCGGTGCTGTTGTTCGGTAATATGCCTGTAAGGGTCGAACTTTTCCTCTTCCGGTCTTCCCGGTTTCTTCGCTTCGGGTCTGTACCCCTCTATGAGTTCAGGCAATGCATTGTCGTTGATACGGAAAGCGAAAGGCTCGAAATCCATTGCACGGATGTGCATGGCTGAAACATTGCTTATATCCCCGTTGCTCTTGTCCTTTTCCACCAGCAGAACGGTTTCCGCCTTGTTGTTCAGCTCCGTACCGATATGCCCTCTTGCGTTTTCATCGCCTTTGTTCTGGTGGAGTATCGTATGGATGTGTATCTGCCTGTCATCCGTCCACTGCATCAGTTTGGATATGATGCGTGTCGATTCTCCCGGACTGTTGATGTCATATACCATATCACGGATGCCGTCTATGATTACAAGCCCTATGTCCGGTGTATTATAGATAGCCTGTTCGACAATCCTGATGCGCTGCTCGGGCGTGTATTTCCTCAAAGCGAGAAACTCCAGATGTTCATTGTCCCTGTCATCAGGAAGACCGGCCAGCCGTAAAATACGTTTCATGACTTTCAGACAGTGATAATGGCTTTGTTCTGTGTCCACATAAAGAATCTTCCTTTTATCTTCCGGAAGTTCTGCCACATACCGCAGTACCGTACCGTTTTTCAATGCGGCGGCTACGATAGCCGATACATTGAAAGTCTTTTTACTCTTGGCTTTGCCGATGGATGCACTGAAATTGCCCAGTGTACCAATGACCGAACCTTGCACTTTTAGAATCTCAGGTGCTTTCTCGTAGATTTTCGACAGGCTCAGGCGTGAAGCTTGCCAAAGGATTATTGCCTGTTCTGCCGAAATCTCCTTTATTTCTTTCATATAGTCCATAAGCATACCTCCCATTATTTCCGTCCTCCTGTTTTCTTCCCGGCAAGCTCAAGAGCCAATTCCGCATCTACGATAATCTTGCGCCCTATCTGGGTAATCGCCTTGTCTATCTTACCGCTTTTCTTTATGCGGTTGGCAGTGGGCAGACTGCACCCGAACAGTTTGGCTATACCGAGTATTCCGTACACATACTTCTTTTCCGTGTCTGTAACGGGTTGCGGCAATGCTTCGGCCTGACCTGAAGCGTGCTTACTCAGGAATATGAATTCTTCGCCTGTCATCTGCCAGACGGGTTTTGATAATAATTCTTGGATATTTGTCATCGTCCAATCTATTTAGTCGTTAAACAATCAGCCCTGCGCACTGGCTGTTATTTCTGTTCTCGAACGATGCAAAATTAGGTAGGGTTATGAGTGGTAAGGATGGGGACGGTACAAACTGAATATCATTGTATCTTATTGAATATCAGAAAATAAAAATACCACTCAAAAATTATTTTGAGTGGTAAAAGTGGAACTTTCGTAAAGTATCAGGATATATTACGGATTATCTGAATATATGTTCCATTTCCTTGGCGAAATTTTGGTTGCTGTCACTGGGGAAATCTGAAACAGGCTCCTTGTACTTGGATTTGTAGTAGCTGTCGTCAATATCCAGCAGTTTCAGTATTCTGTCTTTCCATTTGTCCCTGTCCTGTTTGGAGAGTTTCTCGCTCATCAGGAATATCAGATAGCATACACGTATTTTCTCTCTCGGTTTTATTTTCAGCTTACAGTTGCAGGGGTGAAGATTCATATTGGCATAGAAATCCAGTGCGGAAATTTCTTCGAACTGTTCTCCTATGCACACCTCATGAATGAGCGAAAGTAATTTCATGCTGAAATATTCCTGTTGTTCTTCTGTCGTTTCCTGCTGACTGATTGGCTCGCTTGATTTATTCTCTTGCTTTCCGTCAGGAATGTATTTCTTCAATATATCCAGAAAAAGGCAGCTTTGACGGTATATGTCCGCACAACAGTTCTTCATGTATTGGAATGCCTCTGTTCTTGCAGCCTTTTGCTGATCATAGAGTTTGTTCAGTTTGGCTTTTTCCCTGTCATATTCAGCCTTGCAGCGTTCATATTCTTTCTCTGCCTGTTTTTCCTCTTCGGCTGTATGCTCCCTGTAACCAATGGAATCATACCTGTTGTTGGCTTCATTCAGCGGCTTGCTCAGACTTCTTGTAACATCCAGCTGGGCTTCAATTTCCTGAGAATACCTTTCCATGTGCTGATAGCAAGCACGTTCTATGGCTCTGTCACTTAACGGGCGTATCTCATAAGCCTGTATGCTCTTTTCTATTTCAGTTTTCAGGCTGTTGAGTATCAAGGTGTATTGCTCTTTTTGCTTGTCAAGCACCAGTTCAAGGATAGCGGCTTCAAAGGATTTCATGTCATTATACTCCTGATAGAAATCCGATATGAATTTCTGCCTGTCAAAAGAAAAAGCGTAATTATCTATATAGTCTCTGTATATTCTGTTGAGTTCTCCATATTGGGGAATCATCGTCTGTATCTTTCCTGCCATATACTTTATATTATGGGTTCTTGTCCTTGTCAAGGAATAAGGTCAGTTCTTCTTCCACTTCTTCTATACTCGGTAGGGCAGATTTCAGATTTTCGGGTACTGCCTTGCTCAATTGATAGTCGCTGATACCTATCGGCTGGTCATATCCAGCCAAGGCATATTGTGCCACGACCTCATCCTTACCCCTGCACAGCAAAAGACCGATGGTCTTGTTATCATTTTCTCCCCTCAGTTTATCATCTACAACATTGATATAGAAATTTAACTGCCCTGCATATTCCGGTTTGAATGGCGTTGCTTTCAATTCCACGACAACATAGGCGTGGAGCTTGATATTATATAGGATCAGGTCGGCGAAAAAGTCACTGTCCCCAATCTGGAAATGTTTTTGTCTGGCAACAAAAGCAAAGCCGTTACCCATTTCCAGCAAGTAACGGGTTACATGCTTTACCAACTGTTCTTCTATATCCCTTTCGTCAGCCTTTTCCTTTGCTCCTGCCAAGTCAAAGATATACGGGTCTTTTAACAGATAATTGGCAAGATCGCTTTGAGGTGCCGGAAGTGTGGCAGTGAAGTTGTTTACCTTGTTACTCTTGATTTGTCTGTCATACAGATTACTTTCAATCTGCATTTTCAGCACATTACTGCTCCAACCCATTTCTACAGATTGTTTCATATACCAATACCTTACGCCCAATGGTAGCGGATTATTGAGTATGACCATATGGCTTGCCCAATTTATTCTTGCAATCGGTGACGCCAAGAATAAATCTTCTATATCCTCTATTTTTATTTTATAGATGGTTGCTACTGTTTTTGCTACATTCTGAAATTGCGCAGGAACCTCCTGCGTAATTTCTAAAGATTGATTATCAGCTGATTGTATTTGCGCAGTAAGCTCCTGCGTAAATTGTCCGCTATTGAGCTTAAGGACTTCATTAGTAATGTTTTGAATATTTGGGACCGACAGTATTGAATCTGCTTCAATAAAACTACGAAGTACATTTAACGGATATAAACGGGCAAACTGGCACATATAAGTAAGATTACGTTCCGAATATCCCTTCTTTTCAGGATAATTGAATCTGATTGCCTGTGCCAATTTTTTGATAATTTTACCACCCCACCCATGTAGGTGTTGGTGGTACAGTATATAATTCCCCATTTTCCAGTAATGGAACAACATCTGGGCATTGGCTGCGGTAATGAGTCGGACTTGTGCCTGTTCTATTTCCGAACCGACAGCATGGACAAAGGCATCAAAATGACCTTTCTTTATATTATGTTCGTTGTTATTTTCCATATCACTAACTATTACTTAACAAAGATAACTCTAATAATGGATAATCTGTGAAACTGACTGATACTTTTAGAGTTGGTTAAACTTGTTCATTGCATTGGCCTTAATATCGTCTGCTATGTCAATGTAAGGCTTCATGGCTTTATAATCACTGTGCCCTGTCCATTTCATTACAACCTGTGCAGGAATACCGAGAGCCAGTGCATTACAGATGAATGTCCTTCTTCCTGCATGTGTGCTGAGTAATGCGTATTTCGGTGTAACTTCATCTATACGTTCATTTCCTTTGTAGTAGGTTTCACGTATAGGTTCGTTAATTTCTGCCAGTTCTCCCAGTTCTTTCAGATAATCATTCATTTTCTGATTGCTGATAACAGGCAATGCCATGTGGTTTTCAAAATGGATGTCCTTGTATTTTTCAAGTATGGCTTTACTGTACTTGTTCAGTTCAATACTCAGACTATCTGCCGTTTTAACGGTGGTGACTTCTATATGGTCGGACTTGACATCACTTCTCTTTAGGTTACGAACATCTGAATAACGCAGACTGGTAAAGCAACAGAACAGGAAAACATCCCGGACACGTTCCAGATACTGTTTGTCTTTGGGTATCTGATAGTCTTTTAGTCTGTTCAACTCTTCCCATGTCAGGAAGATTACCTTCTTGGGGGTGGTTTTCAATTTCGGTTTGAACGTATCGTATGCTATATTCTGGTGATAGTCTTTCTTGAAGCTCCATCGCAGGAACCATTTGAGGAATCCCATTTGTTTACCGATGGTACTGTTTCTCATGTCTTTTTTGTCACGCAGGAAATTGATATACTCGTTCAATCCGAACTCATCGAAATATTCAAAGGTCACATCTTCCTTGAACTCCTTGAGGTGATTTTTAACGGCTGCAAACTTTTCGTATGTGGATTCAGTCCAGTTATTCTGATTGCCGCATTCTTTTACAAATTCATCGAACACCTCCCAAAAACTTATCTGTGCTTCTTCCTGCTGTTCTTCGTTGGCATTCTTCATCCGCAGGTTGAATGCATCCTTTAGTTGTTGGGTAGTTGGCATGGTTTCCTGTACCTCAAACTCCTTGAACACATTTTGAATTTCGGCATAGTATTTCAGCAGATCGGCATTGATTTCAGATGCACTTTGCTTTAATTTGTTGGTACACCCGTTCTTTACTCGCTGCTTGTCGGAATCCCATTTGGCTACATCGATGCGGTAACCCGTTGTAAACTCAATGCGCTGGCTTGCGTATATGACGCGCATACGGATGGGGACATTCTCCACAATTGGCACACCGTTCTTTTTCCGGCTTTCCAATGCAAAAATGATGTTTCGTTTGATATTCATAATTGGGTGCGTTTGAAATTCTACACCCAAATATACACCCAATATTTGGAATAGCAAAAGATATTCAGAAAGATTTAGATTTACTATGTATTCCAAATTGTGTGTGATTATCAGTAATTTGCAATTTTATGATATTTCTTGAATGTATAGGTTCGAGAGCCTGTCTCTCCGCTGAACGTGCTGGACAGAAATGGTCAGCAAACGGACAAAAAGCTACAAATCAATGATTTGTGGCTTTTTTTATTGCCCGAAAGTCCTGCTTCCAAGACTTCAAAAGTACGGTAAAAGACAAAGTTTCGTTACTAAATCGTTACCTATTCCCCACCGGACAAAAACGGTAACGATTTGTCCATAAATGACCTGATAATGACTTGATTAGTCCATAGTCTGCATAACTCAAAAACGAGAGGTAAAAAGTAATTTTGCAACTAAAAAAGTGAGTTATGAAATCGACATTCAAGGTTCTTTTTTATTTGAAGAAAGGTTCTGAAAAGAAAAACGGCGAGGTAATGATTATGGCACGTATCACCATTGACGGTAAACAGTGCCAGTTCAGTACGAAACAGAGCATCCAGCCCGGTAACTGGAGCATTGCCACAGGCAAAGCCAAAGGCAAGGATGCCGGAAGAATAAACGCCCTGCTGGACGACATACGTTCTTCCCTGAACACCATTTACCACGAAATGCAGCGGCGTGACAACTACGTGACCGCCGAGAAAGTGAAGAACGAGTTCTTGGGACACAGCGAGAGCCACGAAACAATCCTTTCATTGTTCCAAAAGCACAATGACGATGTGAAGCAGCTTGTGGGCATATCCAAGACGATAGCGACCTACCGCAAGTATGAAGTGACCCGCCGCCACCTCGCTGAATTTATCCAAAGCAAGTACAACGTATCGGACATATCCATTAAGGAAATTACCCCAATGTTCATTACCGATTTTGAGTTGTATTTGCGTACCGCCTGCAAGTGCGGTTACAACACCACCGCCAAGTTCATGCAGTTCTTCAAGCGTATCATCATCATTGCCCGCAACAACGGCATACTGGTGGGTGACCCGTTCGCCAGCTACAAAATCAGGCTGGAAAAAGTGGATAGGGGCTACTTGACGGAGGACGAGATAAAAATTATCCTTAAAAAGAAAATGGTTTCCGAACGGCTGGAACACGTCAGGGACTTGTTCGTCTTTTCCTGTTTCTGCGGTTTGGCTTACAGTGATGTTGCCAACTTGCGGCAGGAAAATATCCAAAAGTCCTTTGACGGCAACCTTTGGATAATCACCAAGCGGGTAAAGACCAACACGGACGTGAATGTTCCCCTGTTGGATATTCCCAAGATGATTTTGAAGAAGTACAAGGGCAAGTTGCCGGACGGCAAGATACTTCCTGTAATCAGCAATCAGAAGCTAAATGCCTACTTGAAAGAGATTGCCGATATTTGCGGTATTAAAAAGAACCTGACATTCCACCTTGCAAGGCACACGTTCGCCACGACCACCACGTTGTCAAAGGGCGTACCCATTGAAACGGTGTCCAAGATGCTGGGACACACAAACATAGAAACTACGCAAATTTACGCCCGCATTACCAACAGCAAGATAGGCAGCGATATGCAGGGGCTTGACAAGAAGTTTGTCGGCATCGAGAAAATTTACAAGGAAGTCGCCATGTGAGTTTTTAGTTACCTATATACTGTTGGTAACAGAACAGGTAACGATTTCGGTAACGAAATTCCACCTAACAAACTATATCCCAATAAAGTACATTCTTTCACCTTGCGGGCAGTCCACCGACTACCCGCATTTTTTATATCCTTTTCCCACTGGCACATTCCCCGAAACGCCAGCCGTGCGTGGCATGGCTGACTGTATTTCGTGAAAAGAGCCGTTGGAAACCCGCACAAGCGTACCGCAAGGTAAACTTGCCATACCCTTGCCTTTCCCACCCGCATGGAGTGTTCCCTAAAAGATGAAAGAGAACAGGCACTTTTCCCCAGTTTCCCTATCTGTAAATCTTCCTCTTACGCAGTCCCCCAGCCGGGACAGTCGTTTTAATCATTTCAATAGGCAAAGGTAGTTACGTGTTCTTCACGACTTTGCAAGGTCGAGCCGTTCCGGTTTGGCGAAAAAATCTTCCCTGCCTTGCGAGGTATTTTTTGCCCAAAACTTTGCAAACTCTAAACACTACCCTTTTGAGCCTATGTGAAACGAAAACGACCGACCCGACCGGAAGACGCATAAAAAAAAAGTCGGATTTACGGGAAACAGGAAAAAAGTTCAGTGAAACTTCAACTCCCTCACCTCTCGAATCCGCATAAAATTAAAAACTTAAAAATTACAGCAATATGGAAGCAACGACATTATCAGCAGCAAGCGTTTATGTAGGCACTTACGCCAAGTACAACAACGGTTCATTGTCCGGCGCATGGCTCAACCTTTCGGATTATTCGGACAAGGAAGAATTTTACGAAGCCTGCCGGGAACTTCACAAGGACGAGGAAGATGCGGAATATATGTTTCAGGACTGGGAGAACGTGCCGGAGGGCTTAATCGGCGAAAGCTGGATTTCTGAAAATTTCTTTTCCCTGCGTGATGCGGTGGAGGATTTGAGCGACACCGAGCAGGAAGCCTTTTTCGTGTGGTGCAACTATAAAAGCCATGATTTAGGCGAGGAAGATGCGGACGACCTTGTACGTGATTTCCGGGATGAATATCAAGGGGAATATGACGATGAAGAAGATTTCGCCTATGAAATTATAGAAGAATGTTACGACCTGCCGGAGTTCGCAAAGACCTATTTCGATTATGAAAAGTTTGCCCGTGACCTGTTCATGTGCGATTACTGGTTTGATGACGGCTTTGTGTTCCGTGCGGCATAACAACCAATCCGGGCGGGGTGTCAAAGCCCTGCCCGCTAAAAACAACCAAGTTTATAACCATAAAAAAATAAGACATCATGCAGTCACTTAACAAAAACGGGGTAAGCATCACCCAAACACCGGGAGAAGAAAAATACGTAAAATGTTGCTTAGGCGCATTCAGGGGACAGATTTATTTTCAATATGACTACCGCCACACGGACGGCGAACTATTCAGCACGGTAGCCAAAACGCTGGACGAGTGCCGCCGCAGACGTGACGAGTGGATAGCGAAAAAAGAACAGAGTAATAAGTAAATTTTAGGGATATGAAAACGACAGAAGTAAACAAGGAGCTTATCGGCAAGCGTTGCGAGTGTATTTTTACGGGCTTAATGGTAACGGGCGTTATCGAGGACACAGAAGAAAACGAACACACCATAGAGGTAAAAGTACGCTTCGACCACCCGCACCAGTGGGGCGATGATTTATATAATGATGTGTGGGCGTGGGGGCGTAAAATTGACGAGTTCGGCACGTTGCGCCATTTGCAACTGTTGGAGGACAAACCGGACTTTCAGACAATGACGGTAGTTTTCGGTGAGCCAATCAGCCAAATAGACCGCAGTATTTTTGAAGATGCGGCGGCGTGGGGTGTCTGTTCCCTGCAAGGCTGGGTAAACAGCTACGAGAGTGTCCGGTTTGTAGCCATAGACGACCATACGGCGGTCATAACGGGCGAATATAACATGGAACAGATAAAGGTGTGGTTAGAAAAATACACGTCCATAAAGAGCCTTAAAATCAGTTGATAGAGAACGGCGGCTGTTTGCCGCCGTTACTTTCTTCCGTGAGCCTGCCAGCGGGTGAAGAAAGTAACAAAGAAGCCGCTCGTTTCCCTATCATGGAAACAGCCCGCCGATGCTTCCCGGCGGGCTGTCTGCCCAATATTTACGCTTTGCGTATCATTACGTATAAGGCTGGTATATATCCTAACGAACAGCCGCATGGCTATTCCGGTTCTTCATCCTCGCTGTTGTCATTATTGAACGAGAATGAAAGTTGCTGTATCTGCCCAAAGCTGTCGATAATATAAATGTCAATCGTCTGCTGGTCGGTCGATGCGGAGGTATAATAAAGCCGGAATGTTTCTTTCTCCAGCGGGTAAAGGTCATTGGGCAGGAACACCGTGCCGTTATCCATTTCCAGCTTCCCTTTACCGTCAGGCTGAAAATACCTGATTTGATAGGTAGTCGGCTGGTAATAGCCGCCACGCATCAACTGGCAGCGTATTTCGGCGGTTTCCCCGACTTTCAGCCTTTTGGGTACTGGCAGCGTTTCGATGCTGAACGGGTACGCCTGCTGAATATCCAAATTGTCTTTACAGGCGGTGACAAGCACAAGGGCGGCCACGATGTAGCAGCCCATGATGATTTTATACATTACATTTTTCATATACATTATTATATAGCGGTCAGTTGATAATGAATTTCAGTCCCAAAGATACCTGCGAGTGGAACTTGCCTATGTCCGAGCCGAACAACGCCCGTTCCCTTGCGTTCAGCAGCAGAGCCACCCGGTCGGTCAGGTAGGCTTCCAGTTCCAGCGTCAGCGCACCGCCGTAAATGAAACAGTCCTTATCCAGCAAGGTAGAACCGTCCGGCAGCAGTTTTTCGCTTTTGTTGCTCACCTCATATCCGGCGAGTGCTGACAATCCCAGCGAGAGGAAAAAAGTCTTTCGCCTGTCCGAAAGGAATTTCAGGTAATAGCCGCCCTCTGCGGTGAACTGTTCGACTGGTATCTGCATGTCCTTGTAGTCATACTTCTTGTGCAGGTATTCCCCGCCGATAACCCAGCGGTTGGCGTTCTTGGTGTAAACGCTGTATGCCGCCCCGATGTGGTAGGAGAAATCCGTGTTATCATTCCAGTGTACACCGTCCGTCATGCCCGCCGTGACCTGCAAGCCTTTCATGCCCGGCAGGTATCTTTGTGCGTGTGCCTGAAACGAGGTCAGGCACAGCGCAAAGAGCATCATTATAAAGATGTGTTTCTTCATTCCCTATTTGATTTTGAGTTCGTTAATCACTTCCGCATTCACGATGTCGGCGTTCTCCACCCGTATGGTCTGATGCCGCCCGCCGTTTTTCTCGTAGAGTTCCACAAGTAGTAGCTTATCGTCAGGAATGGTGAACTTCGGCAGGGCGTACACCGTGCGCACGGTTGATTTCCCAGCAATCTCTATCACCTCGTTGTAGCTTCTGACTGCATCAAGCACCGTTTCCTGAATAGCCGTGCGCTTCGGTACTTTCTTATCGACTATCTTAAACTTGATGAAGTCCGTGTCGAAAGGCACGTTGGAACTGTTCTTTGTCTGCGTGTGTACATAGAGCATCCCGTTATAGGTGTAAATCCCCTTGATTAAGAACTGTATGCCGAAACGCTTGCTACCCAAGTGGCGCACTTTCCGGTCGTTGTTCTTGTAGATGCTCTGCATTATCAGTTTCACCAGCAGCGGGCTTTCATTACCTAATTCCCGGAAATAGATGTTCATGCGGGTATGCGAGAAATCGGACGTATCTTCATTTTCCAAGAAGTCTTTCATTTCGATATTGAGCATTTCCGGTTCACGGGCGTACTTGGCGTTGAATGAAAAGAAACTGCCGTCCTCGCAGATAACGGAGAAGTTCGTTTCGCCCGGAAAACCCTCTGTCGTGGCTTTCACCCGGATAACGTTCTCCGCACCGTCCGCCTTTCCCGCTATGATGTGGTTGCTTCCCAAATCGACATAGCGGACGGCGGCGGGGAAGATGATATGTACGGTTTTGGCAAATGTCACTTCCACGCCGTAGGGCGTTACCATTTGGCGGTACGGGAGTTTCCGGGTAATCCCCCGGTACAAGTCGTTGCCAGCCGCATACTTCACGGTGTCGGTTTCCTGTGCGTTTGCCGCACACACGCCCAGCAAGAGGGCGAACATTACAAAAATCTGTTTCATTGTCAATTAAAATTTTAGTGGATGAATATTTGTTGAGTAATTATTGCTGTTTGGCGTAAAGCATCACCTTGTACCCGGCTTTCAGCTTTACTTTTACTGTCCTAAACTTCTTGGCGAGGTAGCCGGACGTGCCTTGCAGTAAGCCCCTTGTCACGTCCATAGCCACCTGTTGCCCGGCACTTTGGGCAAAGGAAATGCTTGTACCCAGCCCGCTGCCGATATTCGCCATAGCTTCGTTGAACGCTTCCTGCTCCATTGAGGACGGGACGGAAAGCCCCTTTTGCCCGTCCGTGTCGAACACGGCGAGTTCCACCGGGATGATGTTGCCAGCATACTCAATCGAGGACACCAGTATGTCGAGCCGTTCGCCCTGCACCTTTGCCGTCCCCGCCACGAGGGTATTCTTCGGCACGACTATGTTTCCTGCCTGCATGGGTTCGAGCAGCCGGAGTTTCACCGCCTGCCCGTCCGTCAATGTTTGGTCTTGGTGGATGCAGGCGGCTACCGTGTTCTTTCCCATAGCGTAGCCCGTGCCTACCGCTGTGTTGAAGCCATAGTTTCGTGGCTGGCTGTAAGCACGGATGAAGTCGGCATCGCTCATGGGCTGCTGCAATCCCGATACGGTTGTTTCCCGGAGAGCCTGCACCGCCACCGCATCCGGCTTGCGTTCAATGCCGCCCGTTACGGGTACTTGTGCCACCTGCCCGCCGTCATTCATGTACTTTGCCGCCAGTTCGTAGGACTTTTCCAAGAGAGCCATTTGGTCGTCAGCCGTAGGCGTGGTGTTCTGCTGCCGTTGCAAGCGGTCGGTCAGTTCCGCCACCTGCCGCTTCAATTCCTCTTTTTCTTCGTCCACCGGGGGCGTTTCGTAGAACGTGCTTAACTGGTGGTTGATGTCCCGATAAGCGTTTGCCGAAGAAGCACCGCCGCCCCGCCGGGGTTGCGCATCCTCTTCCGGCATCAGGTCGATTTCCGTCTGCGGTTCTTCGGTTTCATTGTCCCCCGTGAAACCGAAGTCCTGCAAGGATTGTATCTTGTCCTGCTGCTTGCGGTTCATCATCGCCTGTTCGTATGCCTTTTGCTTGTCGGCTATAATCCCGTCCTCTGCGGGCAGGGGTATGTCGGCGTTGAAACCGCCCACGCTTTCCACATTCACGTCCTCCTTGCCGGAGGGGGCGAATATCAGGTACATACACCCGGCAAAGGCGAGGAACATCAGCGGGAAGACTATCATTTTCCTGCGCTGCTGCACCTGTTGGGGTGTCAGTTCCCGTTTGGGCTTCTTTTCCTTTTCGGGCTTCCCGTCCCTCTGCGGCACGGTCGTGCCGTTCTCATTCTTCTGTACTTCTTCCATATTCCGGTCTGTTTAATGGGTTGATACTGTCGCTATCGTGTAGCGGATATTGTTTGATATGTTCTATTTGCAGGCGTTGTCCGTCCCGTTTTCCAATGTTATAGATTGATGAAACGGTGATGTAGATAGACAAGCCGCCGAACAGGAAGAACATCACGAGGATAACCGCCAGCCTTTTGCCCGGCGTAATCCGTCCGCACATACGGCGCAGGCGGTCGTCCGCCCAGTCTTGTACTTTTCCGATATAACTCTGTTTCCTTTCCATACGGCTATCTTTTGACGGTTTGTAAATCCTTGTTTTCGGTAATGGTGAACGCTTCGATGATGAAGCCGTGCGGGTTGTTGTCGCTCCGTGTGGCGTTGAGTAGGCGGCACGAGGTCACAAGACTTCGCACCGTCAGGCTGCTTTCCCGGACAATCAACTGGCGGGCGTAGGTGTTCACCTTGTAGGGGTACTGGTCGAAGTCGCACTTCACGCTGTCAATCTCCACCGTCTGCGTGACATTTCCCGAAATCACCCGGTTGTAGTAGCCCTTTTCCGCCAAGTCCTTGTAATAGTTGAAAGCGGTCTTGTCGGCAAGGAACAGCGAGCGTTTGATATTACTTTCGATAGCCCCCTTGTCGGGCGATAAGGTGAAAAACAGTTCGTGAAAACGCCGCACGTGTGATTTGGCTTCCACTGGTCTGTTCTGTGCCATGTCCTGCGAGAGTGCCAGCATCAGGCTTTTGCCGTTGTCGAGGACGTATATCTTCTGCCGCTGCTTCTCGGCGAAGCTGTACGAGTTCCACACGGCAAAGCCCGTCACCAGTGCGCTCAGGCAGATGAATACCAGCGCAAAGAGCCGGATTTGCCGGAAACTCGTTTCGATGTTGTTCAATGACTTAAATTCCATATCCTTTAAAAATTTGATGTTGTTTATTTGAGTAGTTTTCCCGATACTTTTCCACCGACTGCGCCAACCGCAGCCCCGGCGACCGACCCGGCTTTCGACACGTTGCGGTTATAGGCGGACATACCGCCAGCCGACACAATCCAGCTTGCCACCGTTGGAATGGTGAAGTAGCCCACGATGCCGATAATCATAAAGATTACATACACGGTGCTGCTCCCGTCAGGAATGAAATTCGGGTCTGAAAGTTCCTGAATGTCCTTTTGGAGCATCAGCGTTTGTATGCGAGCCAGCACACTGCTGAACAAGTCAGACACGGGTAACCACAGGTAAATGGAGATATAGCGTGAAATCCACTGGGTCAGCGTGCTTTGGAAACCGTCATAGACGGAAATAGCGAACGCCAGCGGACCCAGTATGCTTAACACGATTAGGAAGAACGTCCGCAGCGTGTCAATAATCAGCCCCGCCGCCTGAAAGAGCATTTCCAGCAATTCCCTGAACCAGTCCCGGACGGACTTCTTGATGTTGTAAGCCGCCCTGTCCATATACATACCCGTCATAGTCACCATGTCGGAGGGCGACCAGCCCAGTTCTTCCAGTTGTCGGTCAAATTCCTCGTCCGATGCGAGGTAAGCGGTTTCGGGGCTTCGCATCAGGGCTTCATATTCCAGTCGGTCTTTCTGCGCCCGATACTCGTTCATGTCGAAAGTCTGCGTTTCCATAAGCTGGTTACACCCTTTTACCACTGGCGACAATACCGTGTTGATAGTCCCCAGCACGAAAGTTGGAAAGAACATGATGCACAGCCCCAGCGCAAAGGGGCGCAGGAGCGGGTACACGTCTATGGGTTCGGCACGTGCGAGTGATTGCCACACTTTGGCGGCTACATAGAACAAAGCTCCCAGCCCGGCTATCCCTTTGGCTACCCCCGTCATGTTGCTGCACAAGGGCATCATTTCATCGTACAGCACCCGCAACACTTGGTGCAGGTTGTCAAAATCCACTGCTGCTAATAACATAGGCATACCGATTTATATGTTACCAGTAGCGTTCATCCGCCGAGCCGTAGAGAGCCAGCACCCGGTCGGTGTCGTTCTTCTTCTTCGCCCGCAGGTAGGACACGGATATGTTCTTGCGGGTGTAGTAGTTCACAAGGTTGCGGTAGTTGAGCAAACTTCGATAAGCGTTGTCGATGATTGCCAGCCGTTCGGCATCCGTCAGCGACATACCCGTGATGTTCACCACATTTTTCAAGTCCTGCAACACGTCCGAGCTTTCCGACATCAGTTTGGCATAGCCGAACGATATTGCGGAAAGTTCGTCAGGCGTGAAATTCGGGTCTGCCAGCATGTTTTGGAAATTGCGCACGTAGATTTCGGAGATTTCCGCCACCAGTTCAATGGACTTCTTCACCTTGACACCGCCCTTAACCACGTCATGCACCGCTTTGAGCGCATCGTAATATTTTTTACCCTGCTGGAAAATCTTCTGCGCTTCCATAAAGCCGTCCAGCGTGTTCTTGGCTGTGGTAGAGGTCTGCACTATCTGCTTTGTGGTGTTAATGATACCCTGTGCCAAGTTGCCGGGGTCTGACACCACCCACTGGGCGGATGCCCTGCCGATGAAGCAAAGGCACACCGCCATAAAGAGGATTATTTTCTTCATGTTCCTAATTTTTAAGTTGTTGATGATTGGGGATTACGTTTGCTTTCCGCAAGCCGCTTGATAGCCAGTTCAAGGTTGCCGCCCAGCTTGTCGGCAAGGGCGAACAGTTCCATTTTCTCGCTTTCCTCTGTAGTGTACGTGTAGTATTCGTCCAACGAAACTTCTGTGGCGTACACCGCCGACTGCGTACCACCCAGCGAAATAAAAACTTCCTTGTACTTCCGTCCGGGGTGGTTCGCCATGTTGATAGACAATATTTGCGAACGCTCCTTGTCGGTCAATCCGAGCAGGTTTTGTATGCTGTCGAACTTGTTCAGATATTTTCTTTGGTCTAACAGGATTTTGCAGTCCGAGTTATTGATGATACTCTCTTTCACGATAGGGGAAGAAATAATATCCTCTACCTCTTGCGTGACTACAATCGCTTCCCCGAAATACTTTCGGACGGTCTTGTACAAATATTTTATGTAATCCGCCATGTTCGCACTTGCAATCGCTTTCCACGCTTCCTCTATCAAGATTAACTTCCTTATTCCCTTTAACTTGCGCATCTTGTTGATAAAGGCTTCCATGATGATGATAGTCGTTATCGGGAATAAAATCTTGTGGTCTTTGATGTTGTCCAATTCAAAGACAATGAAGCGTTTATGCAATAAATCCAGTTCCTTGTCGGAGTTCAGCAGGTAGTCATATTCACCGCCACGATAGTACGGTTCAAGCACGTTCAGAAAGTTGTCGATGTCAAAATCCTTTTCCCTGACGTTCTTTTCGGCAAGCCGCTGTCGGTAATCATCCCGGACAAACTCGTAAAACGTGTTGAAGCAGGGCGTTACCGACCTGTCGCACGTGATACGTTCAATATAGGCACTTACCGCATTGGATAACGCCACTTCTTCCGACCGTTTCGGTGCTTCATCGTCCCGCTTCCACAAGGTGAGTATAAGGGTCTTGATACTCTCTTTCTTCTCGATATCAAATACCCCGTCTTCGACATAGAACGGGTTGAACGCTATCGGGTTCTCGTTGGTGTAGGTGAAATAAATCCCGTCCTCGCCGTGCGTGCGGTTGTGGATAAGCTGGGACAGCCCCAAATAGCTGTTGCCCGTATCTACTAATAGCACGTGCGCACCCTGCTCGTAATACTGGCGCACCATGTGGTTGGTGAAGAAAGACTTTCCGCTGCCACTCGGCCCAAGTATGAACTTGTTGCGGTTGGTGGTGATGCCTTTCTTCATGGGCAAATCCGAAATGTCGATGTGCAGCGGGCGACCGCTTACCCTGTCCACCATTTTGATACCGAACGGCGAAAGCGAACTCTTGTAGTTCGTTTCTTCCACGAACAGGCAGAGAGCCTGCCCCAAAAATGTGTAGAAACTTTCCTCTGCGGGGAAGTCGGCTTCGTTACCGGGTATGCCCGCCCAAAAGAGCGTGGGCGCATCGACCGTATTGTGGCGTGGCTTGCACTCCATTAAGGCAAGCTGGCTTCCCACATCGTTGCGTATGCGTTTAAGTTCGTCCCGGTCGTCACTCCATGCCATGACGTTGCAGTGGCAGCGTACCGATACAAGCCCCTTGCTGTGGGCTTCATTCAGGTACTCGTCTATCCACTCCTTGTTCACTTGGTTGGCACGGGAATAGCGGGAGAGTGATTGCATATTCCGGGCGGTCTGCTCAAAATTTTTCAGGTTTTCGGCGTGGTCGTCTATGAAAATGTACTGGTTATAGACGTGGTTACACGACAACAACACGCCCACCGGGGCGGCAAAACTTAACCTGCAATCGCTTCTATCGGTGGACAGCTTTTCAAACCGTGTATCTGTCCCGACCTTTCCGGGCAAATCTTCCACGTCCGAGAGCGTGTGCAGGCACAGTATATCGTCCCCGACACGCATTTCTTCCGGGTACAGCCCGATGTCTTTCAGGCAGGTGGTATCGGTCTGCGAGAGCGAGAAGTATTTCTCGATGATGCCCGCCTTTCCGTCCTGCCCGGTGATTTCCGATGCCGCCAACCGGGTAAGGGTGACAAACCCGCTGTCGTTCATAATTCGTTCAAACTGCCCGACCGCTTCGATGAACTTTGTTGCCGCTTCCTTGTCGGCTATCTCTTGCGGTACAATCCTGCCCCGGCAGAGGGTGGAGAAGTCGCTCTGTCGGCGGCTTCTTTCCCTTGTCGTTTTTGTCAGGAACAGGTAGCAGTAATGGTTCAGGAACGGGCGTTCATTGAAATGCCGTTCAAAACTCCGGGACAGGAAACTAAGTTCGTCCCTTTCGGTGTCGGGCTGGTAGTTCTCCTTGATGAAGAAGTCCTGCTTGTGTACTATGGAGTAGTCGGGCAGCACCTTGATAGCCTTGTACCATGCCGAATGTATGGTTTCGTACTCGGCACTGGTGACGGTGAACAGTTCGGGCAGTTCCACCCTGAAAGCCACTGTTATGTCGGCATCCTTTGAAATGATGCAGCCGTTCTCCACCGCCAAAAGGGGAAATTTCCTTTCCAGCGTGGTAGCCTTTAATGTATTCTTCATGTTCTTTCTTCCTTTCTTCTTTTGTAGGTGAATAATCGGGGTAACGCCTTTCGGCTGATAATGAAGCGGGGGTGTCTTTTGCGGGCGGCTGCTTTCATCAGCCCGTGCGTGCCGTACCGGGCGTTGAGCCGGAACGTCTGCCACACGAGCAGCAGCGAAGCCGACACGATGAAACCGATACATAGCCACTGGTTCACGCCTGCCATGAACAGGACGATGAACACCACGAAGACGGCAAGCAAGCCGCCTGCAAAAATGAAAAGGTACTGGCTTTTCAGCCCCTTGAACTCCACCGGCTTTCCGATACCCCTGTTTACCGGATATTCAGACATAGCCGCTGTTTTAGAGGAAGAACGACCGCAGGATAGTGGCGGCGACAATCAAGAAGATACACGCCCCGAACCAACTGGCGGCAGTCTTTGAGGTGTCGGGGTCACCGCTCGAAAATTTGTTATACACTTTTACCCCGCCAATCAAGCCGCAGACCGCCCCGATTGCGTAAACCAATTTTGTTCCGGGGTCGAAATACCCGGTGATTAGATTCGTGGCTTCGGTGATGCCCGCCTGCCCATTGCCCTGTGCGTAGGCACTTACCGCAACGGCAAGGATAGCCGCCGACAAAAAGATTTTCTTTTTCATTGCGAATTGGATTTTAATGCCGGGGTAGCGGGTGGATAGTCCGCTGTCACCCGGCGGATGAATAACTTGAAATTTTAGTGGCTGCGGCACGGATGCCGTCTGTTGGTTGTAGGGTTGCCAATCAACCGTAATCACGCTGTTTCATGTTGTCAGTCTTATACATTATTATATTAAAGGAAGTCGTTCATGTCGAACGCTTCGTGTTCCTTGCTTGTATTGCCAGTTCCGGCAGGGACAGCAGCCGTAGCCAGTTCCGCTTCGTTGCGCCCCAGCAGTTCCGCCACCTTTGCCAGCCCGCCGTTGATGTTCTCCACCACCGCATCGTAGAGGTTTGTCCCCTCAATCCTTTCCAGCGTCCCGGCGGCTTGCCGCTGTTCCGCTTCGGTGGGGTTATCGGCGTTCGCCGTGCGTACCGCTTCGCCCAGTTCGTCAAAGCTCACGCCCGTAGCCCGCCTGGTATCATCGTCACCGTCCATGTACCCGGCTATTTCCTCGTCCTCGTAGTCGGGTTCGTCATTCTCGTAACCGGGCGTTTCTTCCGCTTCGGCTACTGCTTCCGAAATGTTTTTTTCCGGTTGTCTGTCAGCTTGCGGCGCAAAAATAGTATCATTTTCAACCGCTTGCGGGAGCTGTCCCGATTTGTCCTGTGCAGTCCCGATTTGTCCGCCCTTGTAGCGGCTTGCGCCTATCAGCGTGTAGTCGTTTGCCCGACTTTTAGGAACAGTTTTGTCGCTTGTTCCCTTTTCGGAACTTCTGTTGTCCGTGTAGCGATACCACAACCATAGGACGATATAGTACACCAAAAGCCCAGTAAGTATTCCATAGATTGCCATAGTCAGACAGGCTTTTGGAAGTTGCTTTCGTACAGGGTGTTTATCTCGTCTTGGAACTGCTCGAAGTGGCGCAGCAGAATGTTTTCCACATAGCTGCTTACTGTCACCTTGCGCCCGCCTATCACCGTCACGATACGCATCAGCTTCTCGTGGGTCGTGCGGCTCACGTACAAGGGCTGTCGGTCTGCCAGTTCCACTTTCTGAAAGTAAGTTTCCCGGTATTCACCCGAACCGCCCTTGCGCTTGCGGTTTGTCGTTTTCTCCACCCGCACCGTTTCAGTCTGCCGTCCCTCGTGGGCGGTTTCCGTTTCGCCGCCGGGCTGCGGTGCATCATCCGGCAGGTTCTCCCGCTTGGCGGGTACGCCCTGCGAGATAAGTTCTTTCATGAAATCCTCGTCTATCTTCGGCATCCCGCCGCTTTGCTTTGCCATATCATTGTAATTTGATGTAGTACACTATTTCGGTTATCAGTTCTTCCAAGTTGCTTCCCCTTACCAGCGGGCGGCTGGCGGGAAAGAGCGTGGAGCGGAACACCGCCTTTTTATCTGCTACCAGTTCCTTTTTGTAGCGTTTGGTATCGGGGATAAAGGTTTTCATCAGCGGTAGTTCCAGTTCCTTAATGGTTTTGTCATAGGCGGTGTAAAGGTCTGTTTTCTCCCGCCCGTCCACCATGTTCCAAAAGAGGTACAGCCCGGCAAGTCGGCAGGCTTCATTCTTCACCAATAGCTTTTGAATAGCCATTGCGAACGACAAGCTGCTTTCCAGCACCACCTTGTCGGCTGAAATGGGGGTGAAGATGTAGTCCATGCCAGCGAGGGAGTTTATCACGCCCTCGCTGTTCACCGTGCCGGGCAGGTCGAAAAACATTATATCCGGCACGTGTCCGGCGGCTATATGTTCGTCAGCCGTTGCAATCGCCTTTTCGGGTGAACTGCATAATACCGGGTAGGCTTTCTTCCCCAGCCGGGTAAACTGTTCATACGCCATTCGCTTGTAATCTTCATCAGCCCCCACCTGCTCGGCATCCCGCTTTCGCATCCCGGCAATGGAGTGTTGTGGGTAGTCACAATCGACCACCGCCACATCGTAGCCTTTGAGGTAATAGAGGTAACTCGCCGCCAGTACGGTAAAGGTGGTTTTGCCGACCCCGCCCTTTTGGGTGGAAAAGGCGACATAAAGGGGTGTTTTCTCGTTTTCCATATTGCTTTCGTTCATTATTGGTTGATAGATAGATTTATTTATTGCTTTCATTCATTCTTTCCATATTGCAATCTTGAAATATTGAAAGACTGTTTTATTTCAATCTTGTTTTCCAGCTTTCATTCTTTTTTGGAATATTGAAATCCTGCAATCATGCTTTCAATCATTCTTTCCTGATTGGAATATTTCTTTCAATCTTGCTTTCAATCTTGAAATCCGATGCAAAAAAAGGGAGAAAAAACGTCCTCTGAAAACCTTGTCCCGTTTTGTCCTGCGCTGTCCTGATTTGTCCACCAACCACCTATTTTACAGCATTATAAATCGCCGTTACTTTGCAGCGGAGTAACGAACCGCTGGGGGCAGAGGGGTAAAACAGGGCTGGTTAATGGCAGGGCTTACCGCTTCACGCTAACCCCAATCCGTCCGTGACGGATTTCGATTTTCGTCAGAAAATAGCAAGGTGTGTTTTGTAGCATACAAAACCGTTTTCCGTGCCTGAAAACGCCTTGCCCCTTGCGGGGGTAAAAATCACTCCGAAGTCGTAATTTTTTAATTCAAAGAAGTATGGAAACAAGAAGAACCAACAAAGGCGGTCGCCCCGCCCTCGCAGACCCGGCGAAGCACCGCCATGTCCTTTACCTGAACGACCGGGAGAACGCCCGCTTCCTCTCGCAGTGGGAGCAGTCGGGCGTTACGAGCAAGTCCCGTTTCATCGCCGCCCGGCTGTTCGGCGAACCGTTCCGGGTGGTGAAAGTGGACAAGTCGGCAGTAGAATACTGCGCCCGGCTGACTGAATTTTACGCCCAGTTCCGGGCGGTAGCGGTCAATTACAACCAAGTTGTAAAGGCGTTGCACAGCAACTTTTCGGAGAAAAAAGCATTGGCTTTTCTCTATAAATTGGAGAAAGCGACCACTGAACTGGCTATGTTGAACCGTCAGGTTATCGACCTGACAAACGAGTGCAAGGAACTATGGTTGCCAAAATAAGCACGGGCGGCAATATGTTCGGCGCACTGGCATACAACCAAAACAAAGTGGACAGCGAGGAAGCAAAGGTGCTTTTCTCCAACAGGATGCTGTTAAGCGAGGACGGGCATTTCTCTATCGGCGAGTGTATGCGCAGTTTTGAAATGCAGATGCCCGTCCAGCTATCCACCAAGAAGCCGATACTTCATATTTCCATAAACCCGCACCCGGAAGATAAACTTTCGGACAGCCAGCTTTCCGACATCGCACGGGAGTATATGCGGAAGTTGGGCTACGGCGACCAGCCTTATTTGGTGTACAAGCATACCGACATCGACCGCCACCATATCCACATCGTAGGGTTGCGGGTGGACGAGAACGGCAGACCGCTGAACGACAAGTTCGAGCATCGGCGCAGCAAGCAAATCACCCGTGAATTGGAGCAGAAATATAACCTGCACCCGGCAGAGAAGAAAGCAAGGACGGAACGCCCGGAACTTAAAAAGGTGGACTACACCGCCGGGGACGTGAAGCACCAAATCGGTAACACCGTGAAAGCGGCTTGCTACGGCTACCGCTTCCAGTCGTTCGGGGAGTACAAGGCTTTGCTTGCCACCTATAATATATGTGCCGAGGAAGTCAAAGGCGAGGTAAACGGCAAACCCTATCAGGGCATTGTCTATTCCGCTACCAATGACAAGGGCGAAAAGGCGGGCAACCCGGTAAAGGCTTCCCGTATAGGTAAGTCGGTGGGCTATGAAGCGGTACAGCGCAGAATGGAGAAATCGGGCGAAGCAATCAAGAACGGGAAACTGAAAGAGCGTACCCGGAAGATTGTAGCCGATGCCGTGAGGAATACCCGCAGCCGCAAGGAACTGGAACAGCAGTTAAAGAAGCGGGGCATTGACGTGGTATTTCGTCAGAACGACAGCGGGCGCATCTATGGCGTTACGTTCATCGACCACGACAGCCGGGTGGTGCTGAACGGTTCTCGCTTGGGCAAGGAGTATTCGGCGAACGTGTTCAACGACCTGTATTCCGATGAAAGAAAAACGGATATACGGCAGGAACAATCCGCACATCAGGAACAGCCGGGCTTCACGCCGAAAGCCGACATTGTTTCGGGCGTAGCTTCCGTGCTGGGTGCTTTTGGTGGTTTGCTGGGCGGCGGTTCATCCGGTGGTGACGAGCCACAAGATACCGCCCACCAAAAGAGAAAGAAGAAGAAAAAGAAGCGCACAAGGCGCATTGACTAACTTAAAAATATACAATTATGCAGCAAGAGGATGATTTGAGAGGGCTTGCAAGGGTCATGGACTTTATGCGGGCTGTCAGCATTTTATTCGTGGGAATAAACGTGTACTGGTTCTGTTACTCCACCCTGAAAGAGTGGGGAGTGACCTTTGAAGTGATAGACAAGATACTGTGGAACTTCCAGCGCACTACCGGGCTGTTCTCGTCTATCTTATGGACAAAACTATTTTCGGTGGTGTTCCTCGCCCTGTCGTGTATCGGCACTAAGGGCGTGAAAGAGGAAAAAATAACGTGGGTGAAGATACATTGCAGCCTTGCGGCGGGTGTCGTGTTGTTTTTCCTGAACTGGTGGTTGCTGGAACTTCCGCTGCCACACACGGCGGATGCCGTGTTTTATATCTCCACGCTGTCGGTGGGCTATATCTGTATGCTCATGGCGGGTACGTGGATGTCCCGGCTGTTGAAAAACAACCTCATGGATGATGTCTTTAACACGGAAAACGAAAGTTTCCAGCAGGAAACCCGCTTGATTGAAAACGAGTATTCCGTAAATTTGCCTACCCGGTTCTACTATAAGAAGAAGTGGAACAACGGCTATATTAACGTTGTAAACGTTTTTCGTGCGAGCATCGTGTTAGGAACGCCGGGCAGCGGGAAATCATACGCGGTAGTAAATAATTACATAAAACAGCAAATCGAGAAAGGTTTTGCGCTCTACCTGTATGATTATAAGTTTCCCGACCTTTCGGAAATCGCTTACAATCATTTACTTAACCACTTGGACGGCTACAAGGTCAAGCCTAAGTTTTACGTTATCAATTTTGACGACCCCCGCAAGAGCCACCGATGCAACCCGATAAACGCCAGCTTCATGTCGGACATTGCGGATGCCTACGAAGCCAGCTACACGATTATGCTTAACCTCAATCGAAGTTGGATAAGCAAGCAGGGCGACTTCTTCGTGGAAAGTCCGATTATCCTGCTTGCAGCCATTATTTGGTATCTCCGTATCTATCAAGGCGGTAAGTATTGCACGTTCCCCCATGCCATTGAACTGCTAAATAAGAAATACGCCGATGTATTCACTATTTTGCGCAGTTATCCCGAATTGGAAAATTATCTTTCTCCATTCGTAGATGCTTGGGAATCAGACGCTCAAGAGCAGTTGCAGGGTCAAATAGCAAGTGCGAAAATCCCGCTTTCAAGGATGATTTCACCCGCCCTTTACTGGGTAATGACGGGCGATGATTTTTCACTTGACATCAATAATCCGAAAGAGCCTAAAATTTTGGTTGTCGGCAATAACCCTGACCGCCAAAATATCTACTCGGCGGCACTGGGGCTGTATAATTCCCGTATCGTGAAGCTGATAAACAAGAAAGGTCAGCTTAAAAGTTCGGTGATTATAGACGAGTTGCCAACGATTTATTTTCGTGGGCTTGACAATTTGATTGCCACCGCCCGAAGCAACAAGGTTGCTGTTCTATTGGGTTTTCAGGATTACAGCCAGCTTACCCGTGATTACGGGGACAAAGAAAGCCGTGTGATACAAAATACCGTGGGTAACGTGTTCAGCGGGCAGGTGGTCGGTGAAACGGCAAAAATTCTATCGGAGCGTTTCGGAAAGGTATTGCAGAAACGGCAGAGCATGACGATTAACCAGCGGGAGAAATCCACCTCGATAAGCACCCAAATGGACAGCCTGATACCCGCCAGCAAAATATCCAACCTCACGCAAGGTATGTTCGTGGGTGCTGTGGCGGACAATTTCGATGAACGGATAGAGCAGAAGATTTTCCACTGTGAAATCGTGGTGGACAATGAAAAGGTGAAGCGGGAAACCGCCCGCTACGTGAGGTTGCCGCAGATAATCGACTTCACCGACAAGGACGGCAACGACCGGATGCAGGAGGAGATACAAGCCAACTATGACCGCATCCGTCAGGAAGTCCGGCAGATTGTCGAGGACGAGATAACCCGGATTAAGAACGACCCGGAGCTATGCCATTTGATTAAGGAGGAAGAATAACCGATATTCTTTCCTGACAGACAGTATTTTTACTAATTTTGCAGACAAAGAAATGATTATGAACGAAAACCAAAATACGGAATGGAAAGAAAGCTGGCGTGACGAGTATCTGAAATGGATATGCGGCTTTGCCAACGCCACAGGCGGCAAGATATATATAGGTATGAATGACAACGGTAAGGTAGTCGGCGTTGCTGATGCCGACAAACTGCTGGAGGACATACCGAACAAAGTGCGTGACGTGCTGGGTATCATCGTGGACGTGAACCTGCTGGAAGAAAACGGGCTGAAATATATCGAGATTGACGTACCGCCTTATTCCAATCCTATCAATTACAAAGGTCAGTACCACTATCGCAGCGGCAGCACGAAACAGGAGTTGAAAGGTGCGGCGTTGAACCGTTTTATCCTGCAACGTACTGGCAGGCATTGGGACGAGTTTCCCATAGAGTGGGCAGGCATAGAGGAACTTTCCACCAGCGCATTAGACCGTTTCCGCAAGGAAGCGGCGAGAAGCGGTCGTGTGGACGAAGATGTGTTGAAAGATACTACCGAAAATTTGCTGCACGATTTACGGCTGATTGACACCCAAGCCAACCGTCCGACCCGTGCCGCCTTGCTGTTGTTCCACCCCGACCCGGAACGGTTTGTAACCGGGGCTTATATCAAGATAGGTTTCTTTCGGGATGATAAGGGTAACTTGGAGTTTCAGGACGAGGTTCACGGCTCTTTAATGGAGCAGGTGGATAAGGCAATGGATTTGATAAAGACCAAATACCTGATTTACCGCATTTCATACGAGGGCATTTCCCGGCGTGAAACACCGCAGTTCCCGGTGGAAGCTATCAGGGAATCACTGATGAATTGTGTGGCACATAAAGACTATGCCAGTGCCGTACCCATTCAGATTAGCGTGTTCCCCGACCATATCACTTTTTGGAACGCCGGGCAGTTGCCGGAAAGCTGGACTACCGAAAAACTTTTTGAAAGCCACCCGTCCTCTCCCTATAACCCGTTAATCGCCAACGCCTTTTTCAGAAGCGGGGACATTGAAAGCTGGGGACGTGGCTACAAGCGTATCTTGGAAGCCGTCAGCGCATACAAGTTGTTGCCGCCCAAACTTGAAATGTTAAGCGGTCTGATGATTACCTATTATACCGATATACGTTCGCAGCTATTGGCGCAGCGGGTGGATGAAAGGTATATTTCAGTTGTCGAGTATGCAGCCAAGAACGGACGTGTCACGAACTCGGACGTACAGAATATTTTGGGGGTAAGCAAGCCGACAGCATCCCGCATACTCCAACAAATGAATGGTTGGCTGGAAATGCAGGGTAAAGTGGGAAAAGGAACTTATTATGTTCCTAAATGGCTCACTAACGTATCGCAAGCATAGTGCAAGTTTTAATAAGTCGTTGATTATAAGGTATAAGAACTATAATTAAATGGCTCATAAATGGCTCACCCAAAGAGAGTGATTAACTTCGCTCTCTTTTTTTATGCCCTTTTCCAATACTGCAACCAATGGTTGCGGAATTTCATCCCACCCGGACAATTTCAGACAGTGCAGGACAAATTCGGACAGCTCTTGCCGCCCGTCCAAATATAGCATATTTAGTCGCTACCTTTGGGCGGGACTATTCCCGTAACCGCTAAAATTTCAATTATTTATGGCAAACAGAATGACCCCGCCCGCAGAGGGGCAGGAAAAAGACGTGCTGCTGGTCTTGGATAAACAGCAGGGCAAGGTGAGTGCCGTTAAGGGTATCGACAAGGAGGGCAATTTGCAGACCGTGCCGCCGACACATGGCGGCGAGTTCATGCAGGTGGACAAGAACAGCGATGTGTTCAGCAACTTCATTTCCAATTTCTTCCGCAAGTTCCAGGATACTTCCGGGCTGGAACTGTTCAGTGTCAAGGCTTCCCAAGTAGAGCAGGACGCAAAGGCAATCGAGGACAACCACCGCAACCCAACACCGGAGGGCGGCAAGCGGGCTGAAATGCTTCGAGTTCCGAAGCCCGACTTTCACGAGTTCAAGCAGGGCTACCGCTTCGACCCGGCAAAAATCGACTGGGAGAACCTGAAAAAAGTCGGCATCACCACCGACACCCTGAAAAACACGAGGGACTTCGACCGGGTGTTGCGAGGCTACAAGTCCCGCAACACCTACACCGTTTCGGGAACGGTGGGCGGCTTCTACCTCAAACCTACCGATGTCAAGCTCTCTTTCTATCAGGCAAAGGACGGCACGGTAGTACCCAAACTGCACGGCGTACAAATGGATGAAAAGTTGTTGCAACGCCCGTACAACGGACACGAGTTCACCAAGCAGGAACAGGGCAACTTGCAGGGTACTGGCAACTTGGGCGGCATCGCAGAAATTAAAGACCCGAAAAGTGGTGAACAAATTCCCGTGTTCGTCAGCCGGGACAGGTACACGCACGAACTGGAGTACATGCGGGCAGACAAATGGAAATGCCCCGATACCATTTGCAACGTGAAAGTCAGCCCGGAACAGAAAGCCGCCTTTGAAGCCGGGCAAGCGGTCAAAATGGAAAACCTGCAATTCAGGGACGGCACACGGCGCAGTGCCTATTTACAGGTCAGTGCGGTGGAGCGTGGCTTGGAGTTCCTGCCCCGTGCCGCTGTCCAGTTCTTGCAGCAGGGACAGCAGCAGGTAGCCGGAATAAAGGACGGCAAGGGCGTTGAGTTTAACGGTCATGTGCAACCCGGCGCACAGGGCAAATCCCCCGACAAGGTGCAGCCGAAAGACGTTACCCCCGCCGCCGAGAGCCGGACGCAGGTAGCGGTCAATTCCGAGGGCAAGACCAACGAAGCCACCAAGCAGGGCAAAGAGCCGTTGAAACAGGGTCAGGACAAGCCCACCGCCAAGCAGAAAGAGAAGCAAGACAAGAGCCTGAAAGCGGACAAGCCCAAGAAGTCCAAAGGAATGAAAATGTAATATCCACATTAAAAAGTAAAGAATTATGATTGCATTGATAGCAGAGAAGCCCAGTGTGGCAAAGGACATCGCCCGCATCATCGGTGCGACCGGGCGTAATGACGGTTATCTTTCCGGCAACGGGTATATGGTGACATGGGCGTTCGGCCACTTAATCCAGCTTGCCATGCCGGAAGCCTACGGCGTGGCGAACTTCCGCCGGGAGAGCCTGCCCATACTGCCGCCCGATTTCCAGCTAATCCCCCGTCAGGTGAAAGCCGAGAAAGGCTACAAGGCAGACCCCGGCGTGCTGAAACAGTTGAAAGTGATAAAGGAAGTGTTCGACCAGTGCGACCGGATTATTGTCGCCACCGATGCAGGGCGTGAGGGTGAGTTAATCTTCCGTTATATCTTCCATTACCTGAACTGCCGAAAGCCTTTCGTGCGCCTGTGGATAAGCAGCCTTACCGACAAGGCAATCCGGGAGGGGCTGGATAACTTGCAGCCGGGAGAATGTTACGATAACCTCTACCTTTCTGCCAAGTCCCGCAGCGAAGCGGACTGGCTGATAGGGATAAACGCCACCCAAGCGTTGAGCGTAGCCGCCGGGCAGGGTGTGTTCTCGCTGGGTAGGGTGCAGACACCCACCTTAGTGATGATATGCAGCCGCTATTTGGAGAACAAGAATTTCGTACCCGCCAAGTTTTGGCAACTCAAAGCCCATACCGCCAGCGGGGGAATAGTTTTCACCGTCCAATCTACCGCCAAGTGGGAGCAACAGCCCGAAGCCATAGCCACCCTGCAACGGGTAAAGGATGCCGGGCAGCTTTCCGTGAAATCCGTCGAGAGGAAAGAAGCCTGCCAAGAACCGCCGCTTTTGTATGACCTTACCACGCTGCAAAAGGAAGCGAACACGAAGCTGAACTTTTCGGCTGACAAGACGCTTTCCGTAGCACAAAGCCTGTATGAAAAGAAAGTGATGTCCTACCCGAGAACCGGAAGCCGCTATATATCGGAGGACGTTTTCGATGAAATGCCGGAGCGTGTCGCCCTGCTGGGGCAATACCCCCGCTTTGCCGGGTATGCCGCCGGGCTGGACGGGGCAGCACTGAACCGCCGCAGCGTAAACGATAGCAAAGTGACCGACCACCATGCCTTAATCATTACCGAGAACCTGCCCGGCGAACTCTCCAAAGACGAGCGGGCGGTTTACGAGCTGGTAGCCGGGCGTATGCTGGAAGCCTTTTCGGGCAAGTGCGTGAAAGACGTTACCACCGCCGTGCTATCGGCGGGAGATACCGACTTCACGGTAAAAGGGTCTGTGATGAAAGTAGCAGGCTGGCGTGCCGTGTTTGGCGAACAGGAAACGGGCGGGGATGAAGAAGCCGCCAGCCTGCCGCCGCTTCAAGAGGGCGAAAGCCTGCCGATTTCCAACGTGGAACTGTTGGAGAAACAGACCAAGCCGAAACCGCTGCACACGGAAAGCAGCCTGCTTGCGGCAATGGAGAACGCCGGAAAGGAACTGGAGGATGCCGAACTGAAAGCCAGCCTGAAAGATGCCGGGATAGGCACGCCCGCCACCCGTGCGGCGATTATCGAAACGCT
>CEAJ01022339.1_pt1 | contig 129067 bp, 116 predicted proteins | sample 554971 | NCBI WGS metagenome assembly CEAJ01 (sample SAMEA3182047, study PRJEB8094) | gut metagenome | biome: human; feature: gut; material: Stool; isolation source: human stools | place: Canada | collected 2011-11-29
CCCCTTTTCGACTGCATAACGTAGATATACACGGACACAACACAGGTACTCTTTCAGTGTATTACGTTGAACCTTGTTAACCGTGTAGTATTCAATGTATTTATCTATATCTTCCATTGTTAAAGGGTATGCCTGGTTCTCCTTTTCTATTATCTTGTAAAAATAAGTGAGTATATCTTTCCTTCCCTTGATATAGGCATGAGAATATCTCCTGTATGCTAAGTGATTAAGGTATTCATTTATGCGCATTCCTGATATTGAAGGAGATTCTGATTCTGGTAGCATATGTAGCTCTTTAAGCCACATATTTGCAAAATAGGTGAAGAAACTGTAATTAGACTTGGTACCTTTTTTCTTGTGAGAACCTTTGTCTTCCAGGTTTTGCCATTTTTTTGCTGCATTTGAGATTTCCTCATTGGTAACAGTACGGAAGTTCTCTAAATTAAGATACTCTATTAGATGAAGTTGGTACTGTGCATAAAGCTGAAGTGTCTTTCTTTTAAAACCTTTTGATTTGCAATCCATCAAGAAAGACATTCTCTCATTATAAAAGGGAGCAGCAATCAGTCTGACTTTGTGCCATTTGCGTTCTGCGAGATAATTGACCATTTCATCTTGATAACGAAAATCTAAAAGGCCTACGTATTGTAAGAAATCAACCGCCATCTCAATAAATTTGATTCGCGAGGAAGGGCAATCATGATGTTTCCGAGAATGATAATGACCAGAAATGGGTGAAGACCATAGACGTGCTGCTTCAACGACATCATCAAGAGATACAATTCTCTTTTTTCCATCATGAAGATCGAAATATTGGATAAACTTGAGCGAATACCCAGCCCAACCCAATAGTGTTAGCCGGGACAACCCTTCCTTACTTTTCATAGTCAGAAAGGATTCTCGCTCCTTTAATAATGGTGCAGCCAAATGTTTTTTAAGGAATGGCTTGCGGATAATAATTTGTTCTAACATGCTCTTATAATTATGTGAGTAATACAATATAATATAACGAGCATCTATAATTATGTTGTGCAAAACTCGACAAGAACTCTAATTATCAAGTAAATATGAAAGAAACTGACATAAATAAATGGGTAACATTAATGATTTTATGTTGAGTTCAACATAAGATCATCATGTTGGCGAAGGTGTCCAAGGCTCTGTCCTCAGCATTCTTTCCATCGCCATTATTCTGTGGACTCTTATTGTAATATGCCATACTTGCTAATTGTTAGGATGATACGGTTTCTTCTCCCACTGGTTCAACTCCGCCACCTTGCAGCCTAAGTTGAGTCTGTCGTTATACACCGAGATTTCCAACTCGCCCTTTGCCTCGATGGTGGCTTTCGACTGCAGCCATTCTTCCTTTTCTTCCGAGAACCGGACAAAGCGCACCCAGGTAAAGACAAATTCTTCTTCAATCTTCTCTGCACTGAAAGCAGAAAACATCAGGAAAGCCTTACCATTTTTGCCTTTCTTCATATCAATGTCCTTACCGACCTTGCCCTTGAACTCCATGTCGCCCACGATGCCATCCTTGCTTTCCGATACAGGCGAAAGGTTCACTTCCGATACTTTCAAGTTGAAATACAGGTTGTCATCTTTCTTCTTGAAGGTCAATACACCTTTCAACTCAATGCGGTTGCCCACGACAATGCCTTCCGCATCGTCACCATCCATGATACAACTGACAATCACGGTCTTGTTGATACCACTCTTGGCTGGCACCACTACATCCATGGAATATGTCGTAAAAGGCATTCCGTCCTTCCCATTGCGAACCACTGCAGCCTTGCTGACGGTTCCGCACACACTTACGTTACATTTAATCATAGCTCAAATACTTTTTTATTCGTTTTCTATTGACCAAGATGTGGAACCTCCAAGTATCTTACTTTCTTTGCATTGTCTGACTTCGACCTTCTTGCTGTTCCAGGACTTGCTCATAGTTTTGCGATGCCTGTTGCGTCAGCACGATAGTATTCACCATTCCAGCGATGCGCATTTTCTTGGCATCATTGCTCAGGTTGGTATCACCCAACACTTGCGACAATCTACAGAACTCCGCATTGGTCAGTTCTCTCGTCACTTTGGTAGTGCCATTGTCCGCTTGCAACACAGCCTTTCCATTATCGCCAATACTCAACACGCACTCCTTCATAGTCGGCATCAACGGTTTCAAGTCCACCTGCCTTTTGCTTACAGCTTCTGAGATTTGCGCTTTTTGCTCTTCCTCGCTTTTACTGTCTATTTGCACAGCGAGGGCAAGCAGACTGCTATACATGGTAGTCACCAATCCCATAATAGGATCTGCACTTGACAATCCTGTGCTTGCGTCCTCGGATGAAAGCAATTTCTTCATCCAATCGTCAGGTGACAGACTCGTGTCCACTGCCGAACTATTTCCCTTGTATTTTGCCAACAGGTCATTGCCGTTATACAATGCTTGTTGCTTCAGATTGCCTTTCTGCGCTATCTCCGCCAAGTACGATGCAGGATCCACGTCCCTTGTCTTGCCGTCTGCCGATATGGTCTTCACCCCGAAATGCAGATGCTCACCTGTGGTTCGCGTTCCAGTATTGCCAGATACGCCCAATTTCTGTCCTGCTTTTACCTCGTCACCCACCTTCACGGCAATACTGTCCAAATGCATATATGTGGTCTGCACCTTGCTTCCGTCCGATCTTGCGTATTCCACTGTTACAGACTTGCCACCGCCAGTATTGGCATTGTGGCTCACAGCTACCACCTTGCCGCCATTCTCTGTAGCCAGCACAGCATCATGCTTGGCTCTGATGTCAATACCCTTATGCATCTGCTGTTTGCTTTTGTCCATAGGGTCTTGACGCATACCGAATGGAGAAGTGACAAACAAGAACTCGTCCCTTTTCACAGGGAATGAGTATTTGTCGTTGGTTGTTTGAGATGCTGTTTGCTTCTTTTCGTCATTATTGGATGTCGATACCGAAGACGATACCGTTGCTGAAGTCCTTGCATTCTGTTCTACGCCGAACTTCTTGCCCTCAGCCCTCATCTCTCGCATCACCTGTTGGTCATACTTCTGTAATCCATTGATCTCGATAATCTTTTGCAAACTGGCTGCATATCCTCCACTGGTGGCATAACCGCCTCGCTCAATGCCGTTTGTCCATCCCTTGTAATCATCGGGAGAGAGTTTGAAGCATTGGCTGTAGCGGCTGCTGTTCTTCAATATCTTGGAATGGTGCTCGTATGAGTCACCCACCGTGGCATACTTGCAGAACTTCTCATTAGGCTTGTCATCGGTATAGACAAGATAATCGCCACCGTTCTTCAACCAACTTTTCGAAGCCTTCACGCCAAAGTGGTTGTTGCCCAACTGCGACAGTTCACTCTGTCCATTACGGCTTTCTAAGATGCCTTGCGCCAAGGTGACGGAAGCAGGGATGCCATATCGCTTCATTTGTTCCATCGCCTCGACAGCATATCTTTCTGCATATTGCTGATTCTTGCTCATGTCTTTATCCTCATTATTATCGTTTCATACCGCCAGAACGCTGCTGTTCCTCAGTATTTTGCTCCTCTTGCTTCTGCTTGGGTGCCTCCAACTGGTCACAGATAGCTACTCGTTCTCCTGCTCGGATAAGCTTGGGCAGATAGGTGTCCAAGGCATGATGTGGAAAGCCAGCCATGTAGGGACCTGCTTGGGTGTTTCTCTTTGTCAATGTTATCCCCAACACTTCCGCTCCTCGCTTGGCATCCTGTTCATACATCTCATAAAAATCACCTACACGAAACAGCAGCAAAGCATCTGGATGCTTGGCTTTCAACTCCTTCCATTGCTTCATGATGGGAGAGTCCTTGGTCTCTTCCTTCTGCTTACCCTTTGTTTCTTCCTTCTTTTCCACAGTAGCGTTATTATCTCTTTGAACAGTCACATCCTTCTCTTCCCTAATATCTGTCTTTTCCTCAGAGGAAGCTTGCTTGTTCTCTTCCTCATGATATTCTCGATGCTCTTCCTCATTCTTATCGGTGGAGACTTGCGTTTCTTGCTTCACCTCGGTTTCCTCAACTTGCTTCTCAGATGCAGTCTGCTCCTGCGTCTGTCCTTTCTGCAGGATGTCAGCAAACAGGGTAGCAGCAAGATGCTTTTTGTACTCGTTCTTGTCTTCGGCAATCCACATTCGTTGCCATTGGCTTGGCGATACCACACGAGGCTGCAACTTGTCTGCGCCATCAATGGTGACTGCACACAGAATGACATCGTTCTTTGCCTTGAACACGTTCACTTTCTGTATGCGGTTCATGTCCACCTCGTTGTGCTGACCGCTGCCAAACAAGTCCACCTTCAGGTCAGGCTTTGTCTCTGCCATCGCATAGTATTTCTGTGCCAGTTCCACCCTCAGGCTGTCCATCGTGTCCTGCGCTTGTTTCAATGTTGTGAAGAAGCGGTTCAGGTCTGCCTTGTCTGGATAGATGGAAAAAGCCTTCTGTCCTTCGGGCTTGATATACATCGCCCAACGCTTGTTGTCATCCTGCACCATCTGTATGCGGTCGAAGCCCACCTGCTTGCTCTGGCTCACGGCATCGCTTACGTCTATATTGGATATGTCTTCCAATTGCCAGTTCTTCAGTCTTGCAACGGTGATGTCCTTTCCTGCAAAATAGCCGTCATCAGGATGGTAGCCTAATGCACCATCGGGATTGTAGAACTTGACAGACAGAAAACCTTCCTTCTGCAAGGCATGTTCAATGCGCTGCTTGCTCATGCCCGACACCTCATTGTTCACTTCCAATGATGCTCCTGCAGGCAACACCACATCGGCACTCTTGTTTTCTTTGTCCCTTATTATCACCACAAATTTCTGTTCGCTGTCAGGATGCTTGGCTATCTCATCAGCTACAAAGTAATGCTTGGGCATCTTCGATTGCATCTCGGTGGTCTGCTGCTCGTTCTTCAAGGATGAATATTCTATTTTCTCGCCACGCTCTGCCTTGTGAATAACGTCCAAGGCATTGTTCACATCACTCTCTATGGCATCTATCAGACATGGATTTTCCTTCAATTCGCGGTTCCAGTAGTCCACCAGTCCCATATTCTCCTTGGAAATCTTGGCTGGCATACTCATTTCCATCATCTTGATGCCCGAAGCCAGTTCCACAACCAGTTTCTCTTGCTTCACGGCATCCTCCGATGGCGCAATGCCGTTTTTCATCACCATGCCCTCCCTTGCCAGTCGCTGTTGATGTCCTGTAGCACTCACCACTTGGCGCAGCATTTCCTGCACATAATCGCTATAATGCTCAAAGTTTTCTTGCTTTGGCATATACACAGCATCTTTTTCTGTGTCATAGTGTGCCACTCCGCTTCCGTCTTTGCGCACCGCCATCAGGTTTTCCTTCATCTTCTGGATGAAGTCATTTACTTGGCTACGCAATGCCTTATCTTCATTTGCACCGACATTCGCCTTCACCACATCTTCATATTTCTCCTTGTCTTTCAATGGCAGCATGGTCTGGTCAATATTGAACAGCACTCGTATTTCCCGATTATGTATGCCCTTGTACTGTGTCTGATCGGTAGCCGATAATTCCTGGTAGTCCTTTCTGCTGATGATGTCCTCTGGATTATGTCGGTTCACATACTTGTTCCACGCATACCAGTTGAACGGCACACCTCTCTCATGCGCCATCACAGACTCGTCTCGCTTCTTGGCTTCACTAAACAGCGTGTACAGATTGGTGGCATATCCGTTCTTGTCGGAGTTCAATCCCATCACGAGGGCATTGAACGGACTCACTGCCGCTCCCTTTGGGTAAAACCGTGGATATTGCTTTCCTTGCTCATTCAGCCAGACACCCTTGTTGTCGGCTGCTTTCGACAGGGCCTCGGTAATCAGTGACACTTGACGCTCTGCCGCATTCTTCTCTTGTGGACTTTTCTCTTTCATTGTATGATTGTTTTACGTTTTCTTTTATTATCTTGAACGTTGGATACCTTCTCGCAGCTCTGCGTTTTCCATCGCCTCGTTTCTCACATTTCTCACTTCTTGCTCGCCATAGTTGCGTTCTGCCATCTGTCTCATCTGGTCACTCTTGGCAAGCACGGCATTGGCAAGGGTGTTGAGTGGTAAGGCTCCTGCTTGATATGCTCCAACCACATGCTCTGGCAGTTGGATGGTGTATGGCACTCGGTCAATGGTTGCCACTAAACAGTTGCCTTGTAGCACAGGGTTGGCTATTCGGGGATTCAACGGTTCGTCTGGATAGGACTTATATTGCACTGCTTGTGCTGTTGTATTACCGTATGATACAGCATTTCCATCATTGCTTTCCCGTTTGTTTGCCAATGCTTCATGTCCTGCCTTGTTCAGCAGATTGGCACCGCCCATACCGACGAGTGTCATCTTCAGCAATGGATTTTTCACAAACATTCCTGCAAGGATGGCGGCTATCGGCATCATGTTGTCTTTCAAACCCAATGATTGCGTTTTGCCTGTGAACATACCCACAAGGATGTCGGGCAACATGGCTATCACATAGCCGAGGTTATTGCCGATGTCGCTGAAACCGTCCAGTCCGAAGTTCTTCAACAGTCCTTCCCATCCGTTGCTGTTGTCACGCTCTGGCTGTTCCTGCTGCGTAGCTTCCGATTGTTGCTGTTCTGCATCTTCTTGTAGAGCCTCTGTTTCATTTCTTTCTTTGATGATACGCTCAGCTTCTGCAACCTTGGCTGCGTCGTGCTTGGCTTTCTCTTCCAGATAGGCATCTTCCTTGCCGGGTGCCACTATCAGCGGTACATTCTTGTATTTCGGATCGTTCCGTTTCTCTTGCTCTTTTTGGAAAGGAAACTTAAAACTGTTATCTGTCCATGCCATAGGTGTAAATGCTTTTTGTGGGATATGTATCTTGTTATGGAGTTTGCTGTTGAGCGTCTTGACATAGCCATTGTCGGTGGCATTCACTTTCTTGGCTTGTGAGCGAAAACCAGTGAAGGCATTGCCGTTCTGTCCGAATACGCCCTTGCTGATGCTCAATTCCATGGCTTGCTCTTTCCGCTGTTCGCCGTTTCCCTTCTTGGAATCGAGGATATAGCCCAATGCCATGTCGCTCCCCACCAAGGTTGCCAATGACTTCCAACTACCGATACCGCCCATGGTCACGGCATCCACTACCGAGGCGGTGGCCCTTCCTGCAAACTTCTCCGTCTTGCTCGGTTTGTAGGCTTTCTCGCCACGAGCCTCTATCTCTGCCGTCAATGGTGATTTCAGGAGCTCTTCTTGCAGTCCCCAAATGCTGTTTTGTGCAGCTTTGCGCAAGATGTAGTCCATCGTTGACTTGGGCGTATTGTCCTTGACGAGCTTCCCAATCATCAGGTCTTCCATCCTTTGCACAACGTATGCGTATGCCAAGTCCTCGCCACAGGCTTTCGACAAAGCGTCATATTTGTTTCGTCCAATTTCCTTCACCACGGCATTGCGCCACTCGCCAGCAAGAAGAGCCAAGTCCTTCACGATGTTTTTGTCCTTCCATATCTTCTGGTTGCACATCTCCAAATAGTCCTCTGTGGTTTTGCTGTTCCATTTGCCTGTCTGTTTCAGCACAAAGTCTGTGTTGTCAGCATACGGATTGGCAGAAGCAAGCACTCCTGCCAAACTGCTCTGGTACCTGCCTCTTTCCTCCAGTTGCTTGTGCGTCAAGTCGTCTCGCACCTGTTTCATCACAAGTGCCAGCTTGCCGTCAAAATATTCTTGAAGGCAATACTCCAGTTCGGCAAAACGTGTCGGGTTCTTGATAGTACTCATTATAGCGTTACGTTTAGTTGACCTAATATCTGTTCTCTTGTCTGCTCGATGGCTTGGTGATACACTTCCATCTGCTTTGGAAAGTATTCCTCCAGCCAAGCGTCTTTCTCTATTCTGTCATGGATGAAGAGGATGGCTTGCTGCAGTTCTGTCTCCACGGAGCATTCTCCTTCCTCTCGGTTGTTGAACCATGCCTTTGTCCACCATCTCACTCCTGCACGGTCGGGATATACGCTCACCAACCTTGGAATGTCGAAGCTCTGCACATCGATGTCCAATTCTGCGAGAGGGTCGATGATACCACTTGTCCTTACGGCTTCGTCATGGAGTTTTTTTTTAGGACTTCGCTCAATGTGGACAGATAGATGCCATGCCGCAATGCCAGATAGTTCAAGAAATCTGCTATCAGCAGGTTCTGCACTTTACAAGCCAATGGCATGGCTCTTTGCCCGATGCCTAACGGATTGCTGATGGATGGCATAGCTTCATAGAAATAGTGTTTCGCCGCTGACAAGGTAAAGATGTTCCTTAGCGACTGCTCTGCATGTTGCGGTGTCACATACATACCTTTATACAGGTCTTCCATATACGATGGCATGAAGCGCAGCATCAATTCTTCTATCTCTTTCTGGTCTTTGTCATACTGTGTGGCTATATTCATGTCGTAGGTCTCAAACTCAGGAAAACCTGTCTTACCGGTCTGTTCCATTGCCTTCACATTGCCATATAGCATGGTCAGGAAATCAATCGGATTGATTTCCTTGCCGTCAAACTTCACCTCGAAATGCAGTCTGTCACCGCTCAATGCCACGATGTTTCCTGCCTTCACGGTTTGTCCGAAATTCACGAACACGTTGGCAAGATGGGAATAGGTCACTTCATACTTGCCGTAGCGTATCACTTGGTAGATGCCGTGTGTCGCATCATTGCCAATGCCCGATACCGTTCCGCTTGCCAAGGCAGACAGCAGATAGTGATTTGCCTCAAAGTCCAGTCCGTGATGGAAGAACACGGTTCCTGTTACAGGATGCTTCTGTTTGCCATAGCCAAGTGTCAGTTCCACATCCTTGCCTCGCTCCTCAAAGGGCATGCAAAAGCCGCTTTTTGATTGCAGCATCATTTCTTCTGTATATCTCATGTTGTTGTCGTTTTTATGTTTATCGTTTCATGCCGCCACTGCGTGTGGTCGTTTCTGCTTCGTTCACATTTCTTCCTTGACCGCCATCACCACTGACGATGTTCTTGATGTTGGAATTGTTGCCGATGAGCATCAGGCCTAGCATGGCTCCTGCTATCTTGCCAAGCCATCCGAAACGTCCGAAGGTGAGAAACGCTGCTGTCACCAGTCCTGCAAGGCTCAGTCCAGACACGTTTCCTTTCCCTAAGTTCTTGAAGAAATTGCCGAACATCTCCAGTCCGTTGCCTCCGAAGATGCCACGGAAGAAGTTACTCATACCGCTCCACTTGCTGTTGATGTCGCCCATGGCACCATTCACCGCATCCACGGCTTCCCCTGCTTTGTTCTTCAATCCTTTTACATCTTCCACGGCTTCGGATATTTTCTCTGTGGTGTCTTTTCCGACCACCACGTCACTGGCTATCTCCACCATGCTCTTGTCGTTGACAAGGTTCTGCCATGCCACATATCCTGCTGCGCTGCCCACAGCGGCTGTTTTCATCGCACTTCCTGCGCCTTTTAGTGCTTGGGTGGGATGCACAGCCGTATTGCTTGCTGATTTCAGTCCTTGCTTGGCGACACTACCTGCACCTTTCAAGGCACTGCCGCCATACTTTGCTATCTTTGCCCATATACTCATAGTCGTATCTTTTTATTGTTATTTGATCTTTCCGTTTCGCTTCCATCTGTTCATGCAGTCCTTCACGATGGTTTTCTTGTCTGCCTTGTCGTGGCTACCTTCCTCTATCTCTGCCCAGATGTCCGCCATCGAGGTGTACTTCACCGCCTTGGTCAGCCGTTGCAGCTTTTTGTTCATTACCTTCAGCTTGGGGCGGATGCCGAAAACGATTTCCACTCGTTCTTTCTCGGTCATCTTGTTGCCTGACAAGCATACAAGCCTGATGTCATTTACTATCTCCACGCTGCCCATAATCAACTCCCGATAGATCTTGTTGCGCTTGGCTGACAGTGCCACAGCAAGGGCATTGCTCGGATGTTTATCCAGTTGTTTGGTGAATCCTCCCAAGTTATCCACCAGTCGGTCTATCTCGTGATAGAAGCCATATACCTGTGCAGCATACACCACGATGGAGCGGAACGAGTCCAAGTAGTTGTTGAACTCTCGTTGCAGATTGGTGGTTCCTTCCACTTCCTCTTTCAACCATATATGACCAGTGGTCTGCATCAGCATCACCTTCTCCTGGTTCTTCAACTCCTTTTCAGCCTTGTCTGTATAGGCGTATATCATTCCTGCCAACACAGGGTCGTTCTGGGCTTGCACCTTGCAGACGGAAAGCAACATGATGCCAAAGCAAAATATACATGTTCTCATACTCAAATGTTTTTATATTATTATGGTGTACTGACTTTGGCAGCTCTCCGCCACCGCCCCAATGCTTGCGTAGCAATCTCACCATTACTTCTGTCTATCATCCCTGCCGTGACATTGTTCCACACATCACTCATTGTATAGTAGCGGATGCTCAGATACAGTTTGTTGAGCTTTTTTTTGAAAGCAGATAGTTTGTCGTTTAATGCCCACAAGGTCTTGGAGCGGTCTGCTCCTGTCAGCATATTCTCTGTGCCACCATTCGCCACGGCATCGTTCAATAGATTGAAAACCGATACCAATTCCGTTGCCGTCTCGATATACAGGTTGTTCATACTCATGCTTGCCACAATGCCCTGTGGATTATTGGCAATAGCTGCCTTCAACTTGGCGAGCGTGATGAAAATCTTCACGCCATCATCATACAGATGGGTACATGCTTTCAGCGAAGAGGCATAGCCGTTCACTGATTTCAAGTAGCTGTTGTACTTCTTCTCCCATTTGTGTATCTGGTTAAACTCAGCAGCCATTGTATTCTGCAACAACGCCGTCTTGGTCTGTCCGTTGATTTGCTTTTCAATCTCACTGTTGATAAGTTCATTGCCTTCTGCCAGTGCCATCCATTCCAAGGGATTGGATGACACCAATTGTGCCTTGGCTTTCGATGCCGTTGCTATGCCGATAATTGCCATCAACCATATCTTACCTATTTGTAATCTCATAGATGCTCCTCCTGCGTTTGCTGGTTTCTACTCGTTCTCTGATGGTTGTCACCAGTTCTTCTTTCATCGGTACTCCGATAATGTCAAGCCTTGGTGTCGTTCTGTCTCCAGAATATATGCTCACGGTTTTCAATCGGAATAGTTGCTGCATGAATGTCTGACTCTCATTGAAATCCACCACACGATACAGTTCCTGATAATCTACTTCCCGATGAAACACGCCATGCTCAAACACCAATTGTTCGTTACTGATGATGTACCGCATCCTGCATAGATAGACCATTCGATATGCCAAACATAGGGAAAACAAGAGCGAGAGGATAAACACCAAAGTGGAGAGAACGGCATCATCAATACCTGCATATACAAAGCCTACGCTTATAAGCACAAGCAAGTGCAGCTCGTTGATGACGAACTGCATCCAATGGGGCTTGATGATGATGTTTCTATACCGATATGTCTGCTGCATAATTCTCCTTTTTGATAATGACACCGTGCTTTATCTGCGGAAGCCCGATGTCTGTTCCTCTTTTTCCTCCTGTTTGGCTTGCTCTTGTTGCCTCTCAGCCTCTTGCGCCTTGGCGAACTCGAAATAGTCGAAGTCTATCTCTCCTTGGTCTATCAACCGTTGGTCTCGTTTGCCAAGCAAGGCATCGTTCCAGTCTTTGTATTGTCCCAAAGGATGAAAGGCTTGCACCGTGAAGTCTGCAAATCCCATTTCCTTGGCGATTGCTTTGAAGTTCTTCACAAAGCCACGTCCTGCCTCGTCTTTGTCAAAGCCCAAATAATGGTTCGCTTGTCGGGTCTCTTCCAGCATTCCCTTTATTTGCCCCTTTGTCGGTGTACCTCCGGTCGAGACATACACGCTCTTCACTGGATTGATTTGGTACTCTGCCATAGCATCGTAGGCACTCTCGAACCATAGAATATTTGTGGCTTCTTTCAATGGCTTACCTGTCAGGTTGGCTATCCACAATCCTTCACTGCTGTTGCTTCCTTCCGCCTTGCCCTTGTATGCCTTGCCGTCCTCTCGTCTCGGTTTACCTCGCTCTTCCAATCCAACGATGCTGTCCGGCTTGGACGGCAAGGATAGTGGAAAGGCGAGATTGGCAAAACTCAATCCTTCATTTCGACGCTTGGTCGCCAAGAAGAAATGCTTGTAAAAGGCGAACTGGGTCCCCATGTTGATGCCTCTTTCCTTGAAATAAGGATAGTGTTTCCGTTGGGTGTCCTTTTCCCTTGGGTTGAAACGCAAGATGTCATAGTCTGACAGGTTGAAGGGCTTGGCATCTCGCTTGGGTTCAGCCACTCTGCTTTCACGCACATCAATGGGATTATTCAACAGTCTGTTGCATACCACATTCACCAGTCTGTCCAATGACATCCCTGGCTTATAGTCGTCAAACAGCGTCGGATGCTCCTTGATGAAACCTATCACGTTGTAGTTCTTCTGCTCTGGTGGCTGAAAACAGCACTTGCCATTGCCAGTGACAATAAACTTGTCACCCCTCACTCGCTGTCCATGACTGTCCACCTTTACATACGACGGATAGCGCAAGCCATCTCGTTTGTTCAACTGATAGCCTGCGTCCACCAACAACTCTTGTATGTTCAGACGCTGTAAGAAATCATTATATGTCAGTTCGTTGTTTGCCATAAGCGTATTCCGTTATAGTCCTTTCCCCATGTGAGGATGCAATACTTCTTTGTTCATGGCAGCCTCAAAGTTTCTCGCCGCCACATCCATTGGCGTATCTACTCCTGGCTTGAAGTAGGGACGAGGTGGCGCAGGTGCTGCACCATGATGGTGGTCAACTATCACTACAGGTGCGCCATGTGGACGATGTAGCTCACTGCCTACTTCGGCAGCAACACCCAATCCTGCTAACAGTGCAGCTCCAATCTTGGTTCCCAAACTGGTACGGTCTTTCATATCTACCTCACCGAATATCTTGGAAAAAAGTTTCATGCGATGGTAGTCATCCACTGCCATGAACTTGTCATACTGCTTCTGCGTTATCTCGTGGCTTACTCGCTCACCGTTGATGACGGCGGTCATGCGGTACTTGCCTTCCTGCTCCGCTGGCTCCACTCGTATCTCACCAACAGTTACTTCTCTGCCATGCTTGCCTTCACGGAACCACCCCTTGCTCTCGTCCAAGTCCTGCCCATCCACAATACCTACTTTATTGTTCATAGGTTCTTGCTGCACTTGCAATGGCTCGACGGTAGATTGCAACCGCATCTTGCCGTCCAACTCCTGCTGCACCTCTGGACGCAAACTGATTTGGATGCGCTCCTTGCTGTTGAGCATGTCCATTGTTATCTTGTCTGCGAAATCATCCTTGATGACATTGTTCAGTATCTCCAGTCGTTTGGCTACAGATACTTGCTTGACAGAATTGTTGGTCAAAGCCTTCAATTCTTCGTCAGTCAAGTCATACACCATATCACTGTTGGTTCCTTCTGATTGGATGGTGAGTGTCTTTGCCTTCTCATCGATGATGATACCGTGTGAAGACAGGCATTCCTGCCATTGATCGTTGGAGAAATATACAGGTGAGCTTATCAGTTCCTTGTAGGGTTTGGCTGGCTCTTTGCTTCTTGGACGTGTCTCTACAGGTGTCACCACGGCTTGCAGGTTTTGTAATACATCTGCTTGTGATGCTACTTGTTGCTGTCCTTTATAGTAAAAGCCATAACCTCCAGAGGTTAACTCACCAGGTTTCAGCCTTCTGTCTGGTCTTTCCGCTACCATTGGTGCTCCTGCATAGAACATCTGTCCTCCGACTCTGCGTAGATGATAGCCGTCCTGCATTCTCGGTGTCCAACCTAAAAACTCTGGACTCCATCCTAACCGTCCGTATTCTCCAGTACCAATCCTATATCCATGCAGTCCCATAGCCACTCTTCCATTGGCATTTCTTGCATGGACAAGGTTTCTCGGCATATAGAAGTCTTTGCTGATGATGCTGGTAAAGACATTGTACGCCTTCTTATTGGCAGAGTTGGTTCCCCAATCGGTCAATGCCAACATCTGTTTCTCGGTGAGGTTATAGGTCAGCAGTGGGGAGTCATGTCCCTGTACCGCCAGTTGATAACCATCACCGTTGGCTATGATATGGGCTTGCATGCCATTGCGCATCAGGATGTCACGCATCTCTGGTTGTATGTCCATCTGTCTTGGATTCAAGTTCTTTCTTATCGCCATAGCATGATTGTATTAAGCGTTCTCTGTTTCCATTCCTTGCTCTAACAGTTCGTCTTTGTACTTCACAAACTGTTCCGCACTCTCGTTGCCGATGCACAGGGCGTGTTCCTTGCAGTATTCTTGATACTCGTTCTGCCATTCCTCACTGAAATGGTTCACATAGTCAAGCCAACCGTATTCACCGCTCTGCATCTTCTCCACGAGGATGTTTTCTGTATAATATGGTCCTTTTCTCATTTCTTCCCTAAATTTGATGTTTCACGTTACTTCCTTGCGACAGCAGAAGCATGTCTTCCGGCAGCTTTCTTTTGCTCATTCCACAGTTCTTCGGTATATTCCTCCTCTGGAACATAGTCGAGATTACCGTCAACATCCATTACCCAACAGCCATAGATGCCGAAGGTGTATTTGTCCCACTCTCGCTTGCCTTCCTTACGCCACTGCTCACCATCGCCGTTGGCGAAGCGGATGCCAGTATCGCTCTTCAGGTCGATGCCTACGGTCAAAGGTTCGTCTTCTACGGCAAATGTCAGAGTCTCGCCATTCTGGATGCTCTTTAGCTCCGTTCCTCCAAGACAGAGTTCGTCTGACAACACCTGTAGGTTTCTGCCTATCACTGGTGTCGGCACAGCCATCACTTGGTTGGTCTCTCCGTCAATCTGCACGAATGCCTTGACATGTGCGCCATCTGGCATATCCACATCTGCCACCACAGCCTTACCCTGCTTCAACAGTTCCTGCTGCCCCTTGGTGAAGTTATCCAATGGGGCGTACTTCAAAACAGGATAGAACATCACATCCACGTTTCCATCCGCCATTCTTATCAAGGCGAATCGGGTTCTGCTCTTGATACTGTAACCCTCGTTTACCTCCATGCTAACAGGCAGTACTGGCGATGGTCGACCATTGCTGATGTCATCCAAGGCATGTATCGGAAGGTCTTCAATCATCTCATGGGTGAGTCCAAACTTAGCGAGTGTCTGATATGGCACTTCACTTTCTTCAAATGAGTTTCTTTTCATATTCTGATTATATTTTGAATGATACTTTGCATATAGCCATGCAAAGACAATGCAAACGAGCGCAATGAAAGTTTACTTTCTTATTGCCGAGTGCAGTTTGTCTTATGCAAAGATAGCCCAAGAGTAATGAATACAAGAAAGCCTACGTTCTTCAGCCCAATCTTTTCCGTTTTATTATGATTATATCATCATTTCATACTCTCAATCATACTTTAATCTTATTTTATGTTATACTTTTATAGCATCGACAATCACTCTTGATTTCTTTCCCTAACTTTGCACCATGAGAAAGAAAATAGTGGTATTATGGGTAATAGGTTGTCTGGCGGTATCGAGTGCAAAGGCGCAGTTCAACACCGTCAGCAATAACGTATGCCGTTACAAAGTCAGGAAAGTGGAGGAGAAGTTTCTACTTCCTGCCAATCAACCTGTAGATTCTATACAAGCAAATCTACTTCAACAGGAAACAGACTCTGTGGATAGCAAACAAAAACAGTGGATAAGCGTCTATCCAAGCATCACTTATCCACTGATATCAATCAAAATCACCAGCCCTTATGGCTATCGTCGTGACCCTTTTACAGGTAAACTATCATGGCACAACGGTTTGGATCTTCGTGCGAAGAACGAACCTGCCTATGCCATGATGGATGGTATTGTCGAAAAGGTTGGGTATGACAATCGTTCTGGCAACTATGTTACATTGAGACATGGCAATTATCGTGTCAGCTATTGCCATTTATCCTCTATCATAGTTCGTAAAGGAGAATATGTTTATCCTGGTATCATAGTTGGTGTCACTGGCGATACCGGTCGTAGTACTGGTAGTCATTTACACCTTACATGCAAAAAGGATGGTAAGAGTATCAATCCTACCATCCTTTTGAAAATTATTGAGAGTATATAACTTTTAAGAACGAAAAAATTTTTTTATCATTGTTGTACAATAAACCACGTATATATATGTGATAGATGGTATTTATTTTATGTAATCCATATAAATATGTAGTGCAGAAAAATTTTCTGCAGAAAGTAAAGACAACAAAGAAAATAGTATGGTTAAAATAATTCCTATCATTGATAGGGTTAATGATTGTGTGTTGCGGTTGTTCTCTTCAGTTAACTTATTTTTTGTGATTATTATAGAATCTGCAATAATCGAGAGATGGCGAATAACAGCCTCTTGCTTTGATACGTCTAATTTTTTGGAAGAATTATGTAAATACATGAGGGAATCTCGTTCCTTTCCTGTAACATTCATAAGATACTCAACTTCCTTTTCTTCTTCCAATATGGGCTTGACAACAGAGTAAACCTTTTGGCAACGCTCTTTTATTATCTGAGACAAATCTTGATTGTTTATTGATTCTATGCACACTTCGCAAATAACATTCAATAAATCTATAAATGTGTCTTTTTTACTTGTGTAGTTTGTATAGAATCTGAATAAATCATTTCTTGTATTGTATCGTCCTTGATAGATGGCGATTATTAAACTTTGAGGTTTGTCTAATTCTTTATTCTGTGTTTTTTCATTCGAGTTTTTCGATGAAAAAGGAAATATATAGATGAAACATATGATGAAAGAAACAAAAATCGCAAGCCCAAATGCATTCATATAGGAAATTACATTAGGTTTTGTTCTTGCTAATGTGGTGTATAAAAATAAAAACAAGCCTAAAATTAATATTGTTATGCAAAATCTTACTATATTAGGCTGAGCATTAAAACACCAGGTTATCATAACGGAAAAAATAAAAATGCCAATCCACGAACAAACAGTATATCCCAATAGAAATAAATTTACTATTCCCAATGTTTGTAAAACTGTAAATACAACAAAAGCAGCAAATGCGATAATTATCGCATTTGCAAGTGTTATGGTTCTTTCTTTTTTTATTTTATTTAATATATCGAATTTCGGTAACAGCATGGTATGTCCTTAATTTTTTTTCGTATATTATTAGCTCATTTTTTTGTTTGCCTAAAATAATAAGGCTATTTCTGCAAGATAGTTATTTTCTTTACTTCTCCTAAACATCCAACCTCTATCTCGCCAATTCTTTTTGGGGAGGTATTATTTTTTGTAGACTCTACGACAATCTCATCATAATTATTTCTTGAAACGATTACCCATTTAGGAAATGCAAGCAATTCCCAATCTCTATTACAAGTTATTTTTACTTTTTTATATTCACCACCTTTACTTTTAAATGAAAGGAACTTATCACTTAAAGATATTGTAGTACAAATTGTATTAGGCAATGATGAAAGTGAATCGTTAAGTGCCTCAGATTTCTTGCACAAATCTACTATAGACGACCATTCTGGTATCATTTTCTTTATTTCAGAAATTAATTTTTTGAAGTCTCCTATAATATTAGTTCTTTTATTATAACACTCTACAGACGTTGATAATTTATCACCGCAATACAAACGAAGTATAGTGTTTTCATCTGTTAAATCATAATTATAAGGTTCTACTTTTTTTAGCCTGTAATTATTGACAGTTTCCTTTAGCTTTTCAAATGAAGATTCATGATATTCGAAAGTACTTCTATATAGAATGGTATCTATATTATAGACTTTTATCTCTATCGTTTTTTTTGTAAATATAATCATATAAGATTGAGATATCGAATTGTCTATAATTTCCAAAGTAAGTTTTGTAGTAGATGAATCACATTTTACGGAATCAACGGCTGGAGCATTATTGTGATTCTGCAGATGAGTCCTTGCTACATCAAGTATCTGGTTACGATTCAATTTGTTTTGTCCCAAACAGTTAATAGACATAATAAAGCAATATACAAGTACTAACCATTTGATTCTTTTGCGATATTTCATATATAGCTGTGTCATTATTTAAGATAATTTATACTAGTTGGTTGTATTTATCCTCCAACATATATAACATCATATGAATCATTCCATATTTCTTTAATAAAATTATTTATATCAGAAGAATTAATTTGATATTTTTGCATAGGAGTTTTTGCATTAGCCAGTTTGCACATGACGCATAAGTATTCACCACCTCCATATTCAAAAGCTATAATACGGTAACCTTCGTCCCATTTTATTTTGATTTTTTCTTTTATTCCATCCACTGTAGATGAAAACATATAGGTTTGATCTGTATATAAGGATGTTTTACTCATAACAACTGTCCACATTCCATTTCTACATGTCACACTAGTTATATAGTAGTCGTTATTCCACCATTTTTTAATCCATTCTCTTTGTGTTGCCCATGGAGCAGAACATATTTCTTGAGCATTATAATCAGTATTTTGTGACATTACAACCATCCAATTAGAGTTACTTGAGGATAATGATGTTATCATATAACCTGCTTTCTTCTTTTCATGTATCCATTCGTCAGGCCATGATGATTTGTAACTGTATGATTGATTTGTCCACTTCAACCCTTTAGCCATTGTGACAAACCAACCTTTTGAAGTATACGCAATTGAATTTATATAGAAATCTTCGTTCCAGTACTCTTTGATCTTTGTTTCTTGCAAAGAATTTCCACTACCACTGTAAAACCATGTTTGATTATACATTTTCGTCTCTTGTTGCGCTAAAATTATAAGATTTTGTGCGTCGGAAATATTAGAGGAAAGTAAAAAACAAATAAAAATTAAGATATTTCTCATAATGAATCGAATTGCGTATAAGTTATTTTTTTACCAAACAATCACGGGCATATCATCAGAAAAGTGTCCCCACATAACAGGATGTTGTTTATTTTTTGATAATGCTCGTACATTATCACTTACAAACTTAAAGAGTTCTTTTGCAGATATTGTCCTGTCACGATTAGAATCTGCTTTGCCTCGCAATGCACTTACTAAACAGGTCGTAAAAAAGCCGTTTTTCATATCTTTTCTTTCAATTGAAGTTTCATTATCACGAGAAGATAAGAACAACATAACATTTGACTTCTCATGTTCTTGCTTGACTTCAGTAGTTCCTTGTCTCATTTTTCCAGAAAAACAAGCATCAGCAAAAATCATCTTGTTTTTACAATGAGTTATACTCATTGCTTGTCTAACTTCTTCATAACTTAAATAACCATCATATGCGACAAAACCTCCTTTATATCCATGCCCGCTAAAGAAAAATACGACTATATCATCAGTAGATGAATATTGAAATGTTGAACGTATAGCTGATAGTATAGATTCTTTCGTTGCAGCACTATTTATAAGTATAGTTGTTACCGCATTCGAATTTTTTTCATATAACCATTTTACCGATGCTGCATCTTTTGCAGGTAAAGTTAAATCATTAGAAGTTCCTGGATAATCTGCAATACCTACAGATACAAGATGGACCTTATCTGTTGCAGATGCATTATTTATATTTAAAAATAATATAAAGAAAAGAAATAATAACTTTGACATTTTATAGTTACTAATGAGAAGATGGTGTGCCATAAGTCCATGACACACCATCGATATGTTAACATTAAGCAAGTGTTCCTGGGTCGGCATCATTTACATAATCTGGTAAATCTTCATTGTTTGCATAATACTGAACTGGCGTATCATCATTGTCTGTATCGCTAGTATGGTTGGCTTGAGCCATTTCCTCAAAATGTGAGACCGACATATGCTGATCTGAAATATCAACCACTTCACCCTCGTCAATTTGTTGATTTCCATTTGCATCAGTCACCATTAGCTCAAACTCATTGTCCTGCCCATCTACATCTATGAAGTAAACAGCTTGACCATTAACGCTTGCAGAGCCAATAATGGAATTATGTTCACCATCAATATTTGTATGCTCCACACCAATTATCTCCACATCTGGAGTTTCTTCATCATCCTTTTCTGGTGGAGTCTGTTGTTGACAGACGGAGTCTGCTACCGAATGGTTAGCAGTATAAGTGTGTGCCGAGTGAGACGTACTTGCAGCAACGTATTCATGAGAAGGCCCATCCCAATGGATAGATTCCGCATATTCATTTCTTGCATTAGAATCCATGCTGTTCCATTCATCAGCAGTGTATGTTCCATACAAATTACCATGCCATTCAAATACACCTCCAGGACCGACTTCTGCTCGTGCTGCACCAAAGGCAGCAGAAAAAGACATCGAATCGGTAACGCAAGTAGCCATTTGAGCAGTTACGTTTTCGCCTCCATTTCCAATATTAGCATCCTCTGAATCAGGTGTTTCTGGAGTTTCTGCGGAAGCCTCTAAAGGTACCGAACTTGCAAATAAAGTTCCAGCAGTTCCCAATGCTATTCCTGAAACGCCGCCAATTAGGACTTCTTTCCATTTTGCAGCACTAGTAGTGCCGTTATTTTTATTCTGTTCCATAAATTTGATTTTTATATTAAACTTATTTTATACCGCAAAATTATATTTCTTCTAAGAAGTTGCCAAATATATTTTTGTATATTACACAAACACTATAGTTTCCTACACAAAAAATCTTACCACCTCTTTAAGAAGACAAAGGAGTATTGCAATTTTGATTAGGACAATTCTTTTTATATGTTAGATTTTCATATGGTGTAAATCCAAAGAAATATCCACATTTTGGGCAAACGTAGTATTCTTTGAAGCGTTCATCTAATTCTCTTTTTTTTATTATGAAAGATTCTTCTGTCTTGGTTCCTCTTATGTAGAAATAGACACCTAATCCTAATGCACAAATTACTAAAAATACTCTAAGCATTCCTGGTATAGGTATGGAAGGGATTACGGAAGGAATAATAACGCATAATACAGATGCTTGTGATATTAATCCTTGCAATTTCTGTTGATTTGCAGCTTTTTGTTGCTCAACTTGTAGTTTAAGAAGATCTCTGTCGTATTTTTCCCATACTCTCTTTAGATGTTTTATTGAAATAGGAGGAACATACCCTATACCCTTTAATATTTTTTTTAGACTAATCCGATATTGGTCCATTCCCAATTCTATTATGCTATGAAGATCTATTTTCACAGAATGTTTTATCTCCTCTCCATCAACATAAGTTACATTTTCTGAATTCAGATTTATAATACGTATATCATCATTCTTTATCAATATACGGCAATGCCCCATATTTTCATTAGGTCTTAAACGACTGATGCTTTGAGGAAACGTTACAGACGAATCTACTCCTCGTTTGCCATCAACAAGAAACGCCAAATGATTAGTATTTGGGTCACGACCAATAATTATTTCCATTATTCTAATTTTGTTTATGTAAATCTTTCAGTTTTTTTAAGGCATCTTTTGCTATATCAAGTCGATATGCAAATAAATAACCATCACTAAGCGTTAATTTCTGTTTCATAACATTGATAGAATATATATAGTTCAGATTTATTATGTACCGCTTACCTACACGTGCAAAAATAACAGCATGATTTTGTAGCTTTTCATTAAGAAATACTTGTATACGAGCAAGGTTTATACAAACAACCCCTTTTAAATTGTTTGCAGAAACAATGTATGTATAATTTCCTTCTCCTTCAAAATAGACTATTTTATTTATATCCAATCGAAGTAATTCGTCTCTTGAGTTGAGATACAGAAACTCTTGTTTTGCCATTATATCTAGTGATTATCAAATTTAAATTTTGAATTACCTAATATTATTATATCACCAAAGTCCAAATAGGTCTCAGAACCTTCTTTGATTCGTTGATTATTGACAGTTACTTTATTAGTTGCGTTTAAAACTCTCAATTTATAATCATAGATACCATCTTCCTCTTCAATAATAATTGCCGCAGATTTTCTGCTCATAGTTTCATCTCCTCGAATCATAATATCTGAAATGTCGATTTCATCATACCTTCCGATGGTTGTAGTTCCTTCAAATAATTGATATTTTTGATTACGTAAACCAAACCACATTATATGTGTTAAGTAGATTCGGTCTCTTAAGCGATGATGTTTCTTTGGAGTTACAACTTCATCCTCTTCATCTAAATCGTTGTAATGATGATTTGGTGTTTTGTGTTTATCTTTACCATATATGGTTTTTCCCCTTTGAATATCAAATTCGTTTTCTTCCTTGTCTGATTGATTTTTATAAATTGTTTTTTTCTTGCCTCTATCCTTGGACTCATAAATGAATTTATAGGTTTGAGGATTTTTGTTCGTATCAAATATGATATTAAGTTCTTTACCACAATCATTTTGGGGGCATTTTATTGTCATTGAAGAAAGTCCGACTTTTTTCTTCATCATTATCTTACTATGACAATAAGGACATGTAACTTCTACTATTACTTTAGCATCCATATTTATCTATTTTCAGAAATTTTGATTACCAATATACTAATTTCGTAAAGTATATAAAGTGGGAATGAAACTAGAAACAAAGTCATAACATCGGGAGGAGTTATAATTGCAGCCATAATAAGTATAATAATAAATGCGTGTTTCCTATACTTTTTCATCGTTGAAGCATCAAGAATCCCCATTTTTGACAAAATAAAAGAAAGCACAGGTAATTGAGACACAACTCCCATTAACATTGTCAGTGAAATAAATGTACTAATGTAAGAGTCTAATGTCACCATTGTCCTGACGCATTTTGAAACACTATATGTTGCGAGAAAACGATATGAAATTGGAAATAATAAAAAATAAGAGGTCGTAAAACCAAATACAAACAATGAATACGCAGCGAGAATTATCTTTGTAGAATATTTCCTTTCATTTGTGTACAAGGCAGGAGATATAAATCGAAACATTTCGTAAATAATATATGGAGAAGCCAAAAGAACTCCAACATAAAGTGACATAGATATATGTGCTAAAAATTGACTAGGTAAATCTGTTGCAATAAGTTCTAATGAATTATCATATATTTTATCATTAGCTCCTAAAAGTTCCAATGTCTTATTGACTATATCAAAAGTTATAAAATTTGGTGAGCATGGTGCTAATAGCAGAGTAAAAACATAATCTTTTAAAAAAAACACACAAAATGCAAGGATAAAAGATAAACAGCATATCCGAAAGAGCATCTTTCTTAGTACATCAAGATGCTCCTCGAATGTTTGCAACTCAATCTTATTTTGTTCGTTACTTGTCATCTTTTGGTAACTGAACCTCATTTTCTTTATTGTTCGTGAGGTCTTTGTCTGGTAGGTCCTCATTCATACCCTTTTTGAAATATCTTACACCTTGTCCCATACTCTTCATTAGTTCAGGGATTTTTTTTGCCCCAAACAAAAGTAGAACAATGGCTGCAATAACGAATAGTTCAGAACTACCTATCATTAAAGGTAAAACACTAATAAGCAACATAATTGAAATAATTAAAGTAGTTGAAATAATTGATGTAATTACTATAATTGTTGTAGTTATAGTAGTTGTAGTAACTGTAATAGCTGCTATAACTTGAATAGCTACTATAACTTGAATAGCTGTAGTAGCTATAGTAGCTATAGTAACTATAATAGCTATAGTAGCTGTAGTAACTACGATAACTACGATAACTACCATAACTGCCATAGCTGTGATAGCTACGATAGCTTCCATAACTTTTATGTCCAAAACTATTGTAGCCAATAGAATTATCCTCGCGTTTCCCAATAGCAAGAACGTTAACTGGCGCAACACTAGCAACAGAAGCAGCCATGGCAATCTTTCCGATGCGTTTCAATGCATCTCTGCGATTAATTTTTTTATTTTCCATTGCGATTATTTTTTTTATTGATAATTGACATGGTTATATCGACAATCTGATTTTCATCATGAGAATTCATACAGTGTTTTTCACACAACGGACATGGAGTTGAATATTTTTCTGAGACATGAGGTCCAAGGCATCTGTCAGCAAACTCACATTTACTAATATCTGCTTGCAAGTCTATTTGGTCTTCATATCCATACCGTGAGGCTTCTGTCGGTCCAAATAATGCTATTGTTGGTGTATGAACAACTTCTGCTGCATGCATAACGTAATTATCAAGTGTAATGACTGCATCGACATGTTTAATGATTTCGAAAATCTGTAATGGGGTAGTTGTACCCAAAAGAGAATATGCTCCTCTAATAGGAACGTCACCTCCACGACCTAACTGTATTACAAAGCAATTTTGAGAAAGTAACTTATCTACAATAATATGCCACTTTATTGGATGCATCATTTTTCTCGGACTTTCAGAAGAAAATACTATGGCTACATTTCTGTCTTTCCACGGAATATTTTGTAACAGGATTTCAGATGACTCATTTCTATCAAAAGGAGGAATATATAGTTCTTTGATTGAACAGTCTTCGATTCCGAAAATCTTGCAAGTAATATACAGAGCTTTGTTAGAACTATTTCTAAACTCACTTCGCATCCAATAATCGTTGCACACAACATAGCTTCCAACAGCAGGATGACCGATTTCTTGAATAGCAGGATGATTCGTAAAAAATTCTGTATATTGTGTTCTACGTGCAATACAAAATTTTTTAGAGTACTTGTCAAACGAACGTTTAAGTGCAGTGGATAACATAATAATGTCCCCCAAGCCGCCAACAGGATTGACCCAAATAGGTTCTTCAGAATAAAGTAACTCTGGTGTTAGATATTCTATATGTTTTCTGTCCATAATTATAAAATTTTGGAAAGTTTTAGTCCCGTAATAGGTTCGAAATATTTTTTCAAGAACAATTTTTTCGATAGACATTGATCGGACTTTCGTAAATAGTCCTTATACTTGTTATATGCATCAAGAGGACATCCTCCATGGCATATTCGCCAGTATTCACAACCTTTACAGTCTGTTGTTTGCAACACTTCAACTCTGCTATCTACGAGTTTCCTTTGTTCGTCAGAGAATATTTCCTTTAATGATTTGTCTTTGATATTTCCATATCCAAGAATATCCCAATCCGCAGCTCTTCCACATTGAGCGGTTTCTCCATCAGGTCCTAAATACAAATGAAGCCCACATGTAGGTGCATCGCCACACCCTAAACAATTATAATTCGATGTGTAATATTTTAGAAGAGAGTCAAAAGGGTCTATATGTTGAAAACGGTCTCGATGCTCCCACCATTCCTTGAAAATAACTCCTAAAAAGTCAGCAAATTCTTCCTGGGTAATAGCTGTGTCTAAGGACTCTTGGGCAGCATCTTCATATACAAGAACTGGATGAAAATCAAAACCACCTTTTAATTTCAGATTTGTAAGATGGTAGAAAATTTCTAGCGGTTTGTCAAGTACAGCTTTGGTCACTACATAAATAAATCCCCAAGTCATTCCATTTTTCTCTAGTAAATTAACACCTTCGAAAAATTTTTTATTATATAATCTGCTGTCTCTTTTCTTACCAATTCCACGTACACCATGGACCGGTTCATAACTTGTACCTACTGTATATATTCCCATTTCTTTAAAAACGTCAATAAAGTCTTGAGAAATCATAGTTATGTTAGATTGAATAGCAAATCTAATTCTGTTACGTGTTGTTGGGCAAATTTCCTTTAAATGTTGCAGAGCTGCTCTATACAAATCTATTCCTGCCATACATGGCTCTCCTCCATGCCAAATTACACAAATTTCTTCATGAGGAAATTCTATCAAATATTCATTAAAGCGCTCGAATACTTTCTTGAACAAATCTTTTGGAATTGTTCTTGGCTTTTTCTTATGTACAACATCGCAATAAACGCAGTTGCAGTTACAAGCTTCTGTTGCTTTAAATATTATAGTTGGCATCTTTTTATGTTGTTTTGTTGTTTATTCTTTTCGAATTCTATTGCAGACAATAGTTCTGTCATGACCTTGCAGCAACGTCCTATTTCCCTTTGCTTTTGGAAATATCCCATACAAATTCTATACGCTGGACAAAACGTGCAAGGATGTGCATCAACGAACATTTCTTGCCATTTAACAGTTTCTTTTTCTATAGCGTCATGAGAAGAAACTTCGTATAGCTTTTCTATACCTTGATCAAAGAAAATGCCCGTGTCAAGCTCTTCTTGACTAAATGCTAAATGCAATTCTTTATCTACATAAATATATCTTAAAGGATTAACGAATTCTGCAATTTTTGGATTCACGTAAGTTTCTCCATCATAATATCTACATAGTGTGGAAAATGGTTCAATTTCAGCATGTGGCATAGTGTTATAGAAGTTATAGGTAATCAAATCTAAAACATGATCTCCCAAAAGTGCATCTGTAGGCAAGCAAATTCCTGAATGTATTCCCAAAGAAGCCAATACTTGAGCGTCTGTTGTAGCCTGTTTTTCTGCTCCCGTAAAGATTATGGTGACATTCATATTCCTTATCATACCTATTTTTTCATGTATATTTCTGAATTGTCCTAAACGATTAATATATAAAATTATCGGTATCTGCCCCCAGTCAGGATTTATATTTATTGTTTCCAACGAAGCATACTTGTCAGTATATACAAAAGCATGTACTATAGTTGTTTCATGTAGGTGTTTTAATATGTTAGGAATATCCTCTAGGCAATTAATATGTACGAGGATAGCATGACCTTTTAGGTATTCTTCAATAGGCCATGTATATTTGGTAACAAGAACATGAGTGTTTCTATTCCAATGTGTTGGGATAAACTTGTGCATTTCTAATTCGTTCTTCTTTTACAAACTTGTTCAAACTATGCGAAAGACAACCGCCAGAACATAGTCCTTTGATGCGATGTTGGCAGCTATCACACTTCTCAAAAATTCCGCCAACTTCTATTCTTATAGAATTGTGAAAATCAGCAAAGCAATGACAGAGTTCTTCATGATTTTGAAATTCTAACAGTGAATGCTTGTTATAGCCAGATAGAGGAAAACATGCCCAAACACTTAAATCTGGTCCAACATCTATGGCAGCCCCACATCTAAAGTTTACATTCCCCATTGTATGTTTGAATAGTTTTCCAAGCTCTTCATCTGTAAATATGCACATAGGCATACCACAATCAAAACCGACATGAATATCAAAAGCCTCGAATGTTGGTAGGTAGCTTATGAGCTCACCTGCCATTTTCTTTAATTCATTTGGTTTTATGCATAAATTCTTCTTACCAGGAATAGGATGGGCTAATCCTAGTCTAATATGACGTTGAAGCCCATATTTATTGATTGTATTTAATGCATACGAATAATCAAAATTCAATTTGTATACATTTATACTTAAAGTACAGAATCTAGCAAAAGCATTGAAAAACCGACCTATTGATTCATTCTCAGAAAACGAGGTCTCACGAGGGTTATTAAGATTAACAACGAACCCTAAAGAACGAGGGTCTATTCTCTTCAATTTATCAATTGCATCGGAAAGAATCTTTTCACTAACTATACCACTCGTAAATACAGTAACATGCATTCCTCTATGAATGATATATAAAATATAGTCAACTATATCTGGATGTAAGAAAGGTTCTCCACCAAGAAGAGATATGTTTGTATCACCACCTGCTTGAAAGAAATCTACAATGTAAATCAAATCTTCCCACTTTAGAATATCTTCAGGAGGAGCGTCATGCATATGCTTTCTTGCAAAGCAGTACGGACATGATCTAATACATTTCTGTGTTAATAAAATGTTTGGCATATTTATATTTCCATTAGTTTTGTTTCAATTTTATCTTTTGTAATGATTGTAATATCTGCTTTTAAAGGATAGTCGTATGGTATAGAATTAATATTTTCAACGTAATGATTTGTTCTTATCATAAATCGACAAATATCCAATGATTTTTTTAACGAGTATAAGTCACATCTTAATTTCACATCAGAGCTATGCTCCCAAATATCACCATTTTTTATCTTTGTTTGCTGCAATAATTTTCCAACAACAGGTTCTCTTTCTAAATATACGCAATTGTAATTTAAATGTCCTTCATCATCAAGATTGATTCTTCTTATATTTTCACCTAATATCTGATAAACAAAAGGTGTTGTTCTTTCATTTACATCTTGATCATATCCAGCAACAATGCCGATTATTTGAAAACGATTGTCTACTAATAGTTTCTTTAAATACGGCATAAATTCCACAATAGGTGGTGTCTTGTCCCAACGCTTTGATAATTCTTCAAATTTATCAAGTATTTCAAACTCTATTGTATATGAATTAAGGCCATTAAACGTTAAAGAATATTTATTGTAAAAAAGATAAGTATGTGTGAGACCTTCTATATTAATTGGAGAAATTTGTATTCCATCTTCTGTGTCTAAATGCTCATGAAAAGAATCATAGCTAGCTGTTGCTACAACTATGCCATTAGGAGTATATACTGTTGCTACCATAATTCTGTACATTTTATTGCAAACACAATCTGAAACCAAATGGTTCCATAGCCTGATTATATGGGCAACTTCCACGACTAGTACTCTTTACAGATGACGCATCACTTCCATAAAAGCCACCACGTAGAACCCTCTCGTCTTTGCCAATCTCTGGACTACCCGTACTATAGTTTGTATAAATATCTTGACACCATTCTATTACATTACCACTCATATCATATAATCCGAAATCATTTGGTTTTTTACTTCCTACTGCATGTATTTTGCCACCACTATTTACAGAGTACCAAGCGTAATCTGATAAATCTGTAGAAGTACCAGAATATTTATACCCAACAGTTTCTATACCTCCCTCTGGTTTAAGTTTAGCTTTCGAAGCATATTCCCATTCTGTTTCTGTAGGTAGTCTAAAATTTCGTCCTGTCAAAGCGTTGAGTTTTTGTATAAATAATTGACAATCATCCCAACTTACATTATTTACGGGATAATTATCATTTATAACTGTCGAAGGATTTGTATTCATAATAACAAACCATAATTTTTGCGTAACTTCATATTTGCTGAGATAGAAACTACTTACTTGTCTGTTTTGAACTGGTTTTTCATTTGCATCTCCATCGTTACTACCCATCTTAAAGGAACCACCTGGTATTCTAATCATTTCTAAACGAATTCCATTGATGGTAAATGTATCGACTTTTTGAACATAACTTTCACTTTCTTCCGACTCGTTACCTTCTTTAAAATTTATTTTATTTATTAGGCAATACAATCCTCCTCCAAAAATAACTAATGACAAAAGAAACCAAAAGAGTTTTGTCGTATTGTTTTTATTATCCCTAACCCGTATCGTATGTTTTCCATGCCCAGTAACTTTTTTGTCTTCTGGCATGTTCTCAGATTTTACCATATTCAAAAGTTCAGCGGCGGAAGGACGGCTGTCTTTATCAGGTTGCATACATAATTGAATGATCCTTTTTAATTTTTCATTTTTGATTTCAGAAAAATCAACCTCGACATCACTATGTAATAATTCACGACCTGTTGATAAATCGTCAAATGGAAGATTTCCACAAGCTAATTCGTATAAAGAAATTCCAAAAGAAAAAATATCCCCTTTTCTGTCTGGTTTACGATCTTCTCGTTTTGAACTGAATTTTTCAGGTGGAGCGTATGCTTCCGTCATACTTGTCCCTTGATTTTTACTATTGATATTAACACTATGGCTTAGGCGAGTTTTAGTTTTACTACTAATACCAAAATCACTTAAAACATATATGGGTTTGTCTCCCCGTGTATCAACAAGAATATTGGCAGGTTTAATGTCTTGGTGTACAATCTTATTTTGATGCAAATAAGTTAATCCTTCAGCTATATCTTGGACGACATGCATAAGTTCTGTATCATCAATGCAGCCAACTTTTTTACTAAGACTTCCCCCTTCACATACTTTCATTACAAGATATGGAATATTCCCCCATCTCGCAAAATAATCAGCTTTAAGTATTTTTGATTACAATCTCTAATTTTTCTACATCAATGATATGCGTCAATTTGCATTTAGGGCAGAAAAGAGGAAAATCTTTTAATACAGTATTATGAAATACTTGAACTCTCGTCTTTCCGTTACAAATCGGACATTTTATCCAATATTTTTTAAGCATTATATTTCACTCGTCCTTTTTACACAAAAAAATGCAGGTCAATCCTCAACATGAGCATTGACCTGCATTTATAATGCACAGAGCAGTACAACAAAACTAAGGCATAGCTTGCACTATGTCTATACTATATCTATACGTCGTTAGTTTTTTGTATAGCATCCGCAAAATAAGCATGACAAAAAAGCCCATGTTGAAAATGGGAAAATCCTTTTTTTCAATGCTTATCTAATACGCATGCTATGCAACATAAACGCCGCCTCCTTTTACATAAATTTTATTTTATCAGAAAATCAGTCTACTGTCAATACACAACAGGAAGTATTTAACCTAATGATATGAATTGTGTGGACATATCCAAAAAGAAAGGTGAACTGTAAAATGTAACAGGGTGAATGAAAATGGCAAAAAGACCCGTACCATTGTACGACTTTAAGGCTTTCGGGGCAGCTATAAAAGCCGCGAGAAATGAATACGGCGAGAGCCGCAAAAAGGTAAGCGACGAGTTATATATTTCCCCGCGCTACCTTGCGAATATCGAGAACAAGGGACAACAGCCGAGTTTACAGGTATTCTATGACCTTGTAACCCGGTATCATATTTCGGTAGATCAATTTTTCTTCCCGAACAGCAATGCGGAGAAATCCACCGGGCGGCGGCAGCTTGACGCGCTGCTGGACGGTATGAGCGATAAAGGCATACGGATTGTAACCGCAACAGCAAGGGAGATAACGGAAGTCGAAAAAGCAGAGGATTAACCTCACAATATGAGAAATCGGGAGATTGCAGCGCATGGCGGCTGCAATCTTTTTTTGCGTCCAAAATCAAAGGAACGCGCAACAAATACCGCCTTTCGGTGGGGGTATGGAGTAGATAGCAAGCACAGCAAACGAGTACCCGTTTGCGGAAAATGCTTGTTGGGATAATCCCAAACCCTTATACCGAAAGGCGGTGCGGAAATGGAAAACCGAAAGAGAAATATACAGATGAAGTTTTACGTTACGGAAGAAGAAAAGCGGCTGATCGACGAGAAGATGAAGCAGCTTCCCATAAAGCAGTATGGGGCATACTTCCGTAAAATGGCGATAGACGGGTATATTCTTGTCGTTGACCGAAGCGACACAAAAGCATATATCCGGGAACTGCAAGCGGTGAGCCGGAACATCAACCAAATTGCAAAACGCGCCAATGCGACGGGGACGGTTTACAGGCAGGATATAGAGGACATTAAAAAGGCGGTGGACGAGATATGGCGGTTACAAAGACGCACCCTATTAAATCAACCTTAAAGGCTGCGATAGACTATATCTTAAATCCCGAAAAGACAGACGGGAAGCTGCTTGCGTCCTCTTTCGGCTGCGGGCTGGAAACCGCCGATATTGAGTTTGCATGGACGCGGGAAGCTGCCGGAGATCGCGGCACACATTTAGGGCGGCACTTGATACAATCCTTTGCGGTGGGAGAAACCACACCGGAAGAAGCGCACAAAATCGGCATGGAACTTGCCGGGGCGGTATTAGGCGGCAAGTATGAGTTTGTTTTGACAACTCACGTCGATAAAGACCATCTGCATAATCACTTGATTTTCAACGCGGTTAGCTTCGTTGACTACAAAAAGTACCATTCCAACAAGCAAAGCTATCACTTTATCCGGCGCACCAGCGACAGGATATGTAAAGAGCATGGGCTATCCGTCGTCGTACCGGGACAGGACAAGGGAAAAAGCTATGCAGAATACACCGCCGAAAAGCAAGGGACAAGCTACAAAGCAAAGCTGAAAACGGCGATAGATACTCTCATTCCCCAAGTGAAAGATTTTGACGAACTGCTGCGCCGCTTGCAGGAAATGGGGTATGAAATCAAACAGGGCAAATACATTTCCTTTCGCGCTGCCGGACAGGAACGGTTTACCCGCACAAAGACGCTCGGCGCGGCCTATACGGAAGAAGCGATAAAGGAGCGTATCAAGGGCGTGTATGTTGCCAAAACAAAAACGCTGCGGGAAGATAAGAAAATCCGGCTTGTCGTCGATCTTGAAAACAGTATCAAAGCCCAACAGTCGGCGGGCTATGAACGGTGGGCAAAAATCCATAATCTGAAACAGGCTGCTAAAAGCATGAACTTCCTAACCGAAAACAAGATTGAGTATTATAGCGAACTTGAAAGCAAGATAGCCGATATTATGACCGCTCATGACGCGGCGGCAAAGGCGGTTAAGGAAGTGGAACAGCGTATGTCTGATTTGTCGCTGCTTATCAAGCACACCACCACATACCGACAGTTAAAACCGATTTACGATGAATACCGAAAATCGCCGGACAAGGAAAAGTATCTGCGGGGGCATGAAAGCGAAATTATCCTGTTTGAAGCTGCGGCAAGGGCATTAAAGGAAATGCAGATAAAGAAGCTGCCCGATCTCGCCGCGCTGCGCAAGGAGTATAGAAGCTTAAACGACAGGAAAACCAAATTGTATGAAGATTATCGGCAAGCCAAGAAGCAAATGCAGGAATACGGCGTTGTCAAAAAGAACGTCGATAGTATTCTTTACCCGTCCCAAAGCAGGGCGCGGGAGCAGGAGCGATAAGGCGCAAAACATGGGGTGGCAAGTGGAATGTTAAGGGCTGAAAACGCCTGTGTTTCTGCGGCTTCCAGCGCATGAAAACGACATAGACGATAAAGTATATTCAAACCCGCAAAAACGGCTTTCTAATTGTCCACGCAAGGACAAAAAAAGAACAGGGGCGCGGTGCCGGAAATCGGCAACCGCGCCCCTGTTCTCTATGGGCTATTCCTCGTCGGTCAAGATAAACTCCCTTTCGGAAAACTCGCTGTCCGTCATGGCTTGCAGCTTGTTCACCGCTGCGGCGGCAAGCTGGCGCATATCCTCGTCCATGTAGGGCATGGCGGCAAGGATATTTTCAAGCGTTGTTTCCCGGCTGTCCTCGGCGTAGATCGCAACAATGTTTTCTTCCTCAATGGTAAAGCGGGTATTCATGCTATCAAACCTCCAAATCCTTTTTATGCTCTTTCTGTTTATCTTTCGGCTGCTGCGCCGCCTGTTTCTTGTATTCGTCCAGCTTCTTCAAAATGGACGGTTTTTTCTGCGGCTGTTCCCGTTTCTCGGCTTTTACCGCTTTTGCAAGGTCGGTAACGGAAATCGCTTCCCCCGCCTTTGCCCGCTGCTCAAAATCTGCAACGGTGGGCGTTTGCGGCGTATTGTTGATAAGCCCGTCAAAATTGTTGTCGTTCTGCTCTATGGTGTCCTCGACGTGCTTTAAGGGATTATCCCGCTGCGGCTGCTCGGCGGCTATGGCATAAGCCTGTGTGCCATTCCCCATAATGAGATACTTCCCGTCCTCCGACGCATGGTGAAAACCAAATCCCGCCGCTTCGATCTGTTCACGGCTCATATCGGTAATATGAAAATTGCCCCTCGGCGTTCTAACGGTTTCACCCGTCAAAAGGCTGTCGGGGGTCGCTTCCGGCTGCTGCTTTTCAAGCTGCCCGTCCTTGTAGGAATATCCTTGCGCCGCGATTGCTTCAAGGGTCTTGCCCGTAACGTCGCCATAAATCCGCTTGTCTGCGTCAACCAGCATTTGCAAAGTGTCTTGTACGGTGTCGGACAAGGCTTGCTGCTGTTCGGGCGGCAGCTTGTCAAATACGGGGGTCTGCTGCTCCTGCAAAAACTCCGGCACTTGCTGAAAACCGATACTGTCTACATAGTGGGCGGTGTCCTCGTCGTTCTGATGAAGCACAACAATGTCGGAAACGGAAAGGCTATGCCCCTTAAAGTCGGCGGGGTGGTCGATATTAAACCTTTCCCAAATGTCGCCCAGCGTCATATCCTTTGTAAGCGGTGCAGTATAGACGAGTTCATAATTTACCCGGTCAATGGTAAGTCCAGCCGCTTGCAGACGGTCATAAGGCTCAAAGCGCAAGTCCCTTGTTTCGTCCCCGCGCTTTAACTGATAAATGGAAAAGGTATCGCCCTGCTCCTGCTCGGCTTGCCGCTGCTGCTGCAACTCGGTAAAATGCCCCTCAATCTCGGTAATGAGTTCCTTTGCGGTGGTCTGTATTGTTTCAAGGGACGCTTTTAACTCGGTCATTTCCTTGCCGCTGCTCCAACCAGCCACATAGCCGAAAGAGTAATCGGAAGTATCAAGGCCGAAATGCTGGCAAACCGTATAAGCGACGCTTTCCGCTTCTACCTCGCAGGTATGGCGGTCAACGCGGTTTTGCTGCTCCGGCGGGGCGTTTAAGTCTACGTCGTGCAGCTTCGCATGGGCGATTTCGTGAATGGCGGTCTTTACCGCCTGTAATTCACTCACGCCCTCTTTGATTGCAATACGCTTGTCGGTCAAACTGAAATACCCATTTGCGCCGTTTGTGATCTGCTCAAATGCAATCGGGACGGGGGACGCTTTTTCAAGGGCGGCGAAAAAATCCTCGTACTGCTCCACATCGGCAAGCAGCGGTTTAACGGAAAGGTCGGGAAACTCCTTGCCCTCGGTCTGCGAAATATCAAAGACGGTTATAACCTTAAAGGCGGGGACGGTGATTTCCTTTTCTTCCTTTACCACTTTTCCCTCGCGGTCAAGCATGGGCTTTCTCGTTTCGGGGTCGATTTTATCAACCAGCTTTTTCACCTTGTAGGGCGCGGGGGCAAAGATTTTAATGCCTTTCTCGCCTTTCTTTACATGGCGGTCAAACTCCTTTTCCCATTGACGGAAGCCCATTACCAAATTGCCGCCCTGCATAGCAATTAGGATAGTGTTATTCAAACTATAATCATGGAACTTTGACATAGCGGTTAGAAACTCTTTGTAGCGGTCGCTGTCAAAAATCGCCTGTACGCCCTGTTCCAAACGCGCGGTGATCTCCTTTACCTTTTCGGCGGGCTTTTCGGAAGTAAGGATAATGGGGACGACGGGGCGGGGCTGCTGCGGCTCTGCGGCCTGTGCGTCTGCTTGCTGCGTTTCGGCTGCGTCCATATAGGCTTTGTCCTGTTCGCCGCGCTCCGGCTGCGGGTAACTCATAATGCGGTATTCTTCCGGCACTTCGCGCCCCTCAAACTGCCGTTCCCACTCGTCGCCGCTTTCCACGATATAGCCGTACTCGGTAAACGCGCCTTTTTCCTGCGCGGCAGCGTTCCTGCCAAAAGTAGAAAGGTCAATGCCGCCTTTCCATTCTTCGGGCATTTGTACCATGCCGGATTGATTTAAGTAATAGTCGCCCAAATCGTGGTAGTTATGTACTTCGGGGATATGGACGTAAAAATCCACGTTGTAGGTGAAGTCAATTACCTGTCCAATATTTGCAAGCCCGTTTTTCTGCTGCAAAGCTGCGTTCAGCTTGCCAACCTCGGCGGGGTCAAGCTGTTCGAGCCGCGCCGCAAGAAAATTGAGTTCGTCCACGTCGGCGGCGCATACCATTTCATAAGGCAAGGCAATATGTTTCTCCGGGTCGTCGGAATAGCCGCGAATGGAAAAATCCTGCGGGTTGTCGGCGGTAATGCCGACGTTCCGCATAGCTTCGTGCAACTGCTCCTTTGTGGCGGGCATATCCAACCAATAGCCGCCGGGGTCGCCCGCGTCAAAGCGGCTGCGGTTGCCTATCATAATAGAAAACTGTTCGCTCATGTGTTCACGCTCCTTTTCCTGCCCGGTATTTTCGGGGATAGCTGCCGCCTGTTGCTGCTGCGGGGGTTCTTCGCCCTCTATGGTGTAGTCCGGCATGAGCATACCGTTTACTTTGAAATAGTCGGCGTACTCCTGCGGGATAGGCGGGGAGATTTCCGTAAACAAGCGGTCATACGCTTTGATACGCCCATTCAGATACTTTTCCATAGCTGCCTTGTCGGTGAAAACCTTTCTATCTTGTCCGGCAATCTTCGCTTGGGTTCTGCTTGGGCTGTTGGTGCGCACGCTCCATGTAAGCGTCCATGAATACGGGATAGATTTCTGCGCTTCTTTGTCGTAGCGGGTATTCTCGTAAATGTAGTAATTCATCTGATATACCCGGTTGCTGCGAATATGGCGGTTATGCTCGGTGGTCTGCCACTCGTTAGCGGTGTGCTGGACGTGCGGCGTTCTCACATATTCAAGTGTTTTATCCAGCAAAAGCGTTCTTCCCGCCTGTTCTTCCCATGCGGCGGCGCGTTCTTTAAGGTCGTCAAAAATCGCCTGTTCTGCCGCCGCGCTTTCGCTGCGCATGGAAAGTAGCTGCGCAATCGGCAAGGAAGCATAAGGGGCAATCTCCCTGTCCTTTGCTTCAAAATATATCCGGCGTTCTATCCGCATGGTTTCGGCGGCTTCTAATTTGTCATGGTCGTATGAGGAATACGGCATATTCTTTCATCACGTCCTTTCTCGGTCATATAAGGGTTTGGGACTATCCCAACAAGCAAAATGCCCGCGCTCTCTATGGGAAGCGCGGGCATTTCTCGCAAACGGGTACTCGTTTGCTGTGCTTGCTATGTAGTTGTTTTTATCCGTAAACGCCTGTTTCTCTCGCTTTGGGCTTTCTGTCTGCGGCGTATCTTTGCCGCGCAATCGGGGCAGTATTTCGCCCGGTTGCTGCCCGCCGCAAACGTGCTGCCGCATACCGCGCAACGCTTCAAATCGGTTTCCCCGCTGCGGGTGATCTGTTCGCAAAGCTGCCTGTCGGCGGGTAATACCGCTTCGCGGAAATAGCGGCATAGCAGCGAATAGCTGATACTCTGCACACAAACGCAAGTTTCCCCGTCGTCCAGCAGCAGACAATTCCCGCAATCGTTGTTTGCACAAGCGGCGCGGGTCATTTTCTTTACGGCGCGGTATTGCTTTTCATCAAGCCTTATCATTTTCGGTTCTGCTCGACGCGGAAGTTTACATACTTGCCGCCTGTGTCGGCAAGCAGCACAACTCCGTCAAAGGTCTTTCCCGTCTTGGTCGAGTACATACCTTTGATTTTTACCTTTCCGTCTTTCAAAAGGGCGGCGGCAATCGCCTTTGTGAAAGCCTTTTTGCGCTGCTCAAAAAAGCGGTCATTCTTCCACATCACAAAGCTGCAAGCCCTGTCGGAGCAGTAAAAGTTTTTCTTGCCCTCGTAAACCGCCGCGCCGCAACGGGGGCAAGTGCCGATTGCTTCCCGCTGCGGGGTAAACAGCTTCGCTTTATCCTCGGAAATCGCGGAATAGGTCTTGACAAGCCCCGCTGTCATTTCCTCAATCCCGCGCATGAAGTCGGCGGGGCTGTCGCTGCCCTTTGCAATCCCGGTAAGGCGCGTTTCCCATTCTGCCGTAAGCTGCGGGGACGTAAGGCTGTCGGGCAGAATAGCGACAAGGTTATACCCGTCCTTTGTGGGGATTAGCTTTTTGCCCTTGCGCTCGGCAAAGCCCGCGCTAATGAGTTTTTCAATGATACCCGCCCGCGTCGCGGTGGTGCCTAACCCTTTGCGCTCCGCGTCCTCCGGCGTGTCCTCCTTTCCCGCACTCTCCATAGCCGAAAGTAACGTATCTTCGGTAAATGCCTTTGGGGGCTGCGTGTAACGTTCGGAGATCTCCGCTGCCGGATTGTCAAAGGTCTGCCCCTCGGCAAGCGGGGGTAAAACCGCTTCCGGCTCTGCGTCCTCGTCCTGTTCCCCGGACGCGGCGCGGGATAGTCTTTCAATCTCGCGCCAACCCTCGCAAAGCGTCGTCCTGCCCTTTGCGGTAAAGGTATAGCCGCCGCAAGTGAAAACCGCCGTAACCGCTTCATACTCATAGGGCGCGGCAACGGCGCAAAGCAGTTTTGCGCACACAAGGGTCATTAGCTTTTTCTCACTTTCGGCAAGGGAAGAAAAGCCCGTTTTCACAAACTCCGCTGTCGGCAAAATGGCGTGATGGTCGGTTACTTTGCTGTTGTCGCAAATCCTCGCAAGGTCGGCTTGCAGCTTCACGCCCTGCATAAAGGGGAGAGCAGCGCAAAGGCCGGTGATAAGTTCCTTTGTGCTGCCCTCCATATCGGAAGTGATATATTTGCTGTCGGTGCGGGGATAGGTCAAAAGCCGTTTTTCATAAAGGGCTTGCGCATAGTCAAGGGTCTGTTTCGCCGTAAACCCATACAAACGGTTTGCTTCCCGCTGCAAGGCGGTGAGGTCAAACAGTTTCGGCGGGGCTGCGGTCTTTTTCTCTTTTTTAAGGGAAGTACAAACGGCCTGCGATTTCTCGCAAGCCGCTTTCATCTGCCGCGCCGCCGCTTCGTCGTCCTGCCTTTCGGAAAGGGCGGCAACGCCGCCAACGTCCAGCCGGACGACATGATATTTCTCTTTCTTAAAGCTGCTGATTGCATAGTCGCGGTTTACCAGCATAGCAAGGGTGGGCGTTTGCACTCTGCCGACATTCAATGTTTTATGGTAGAGGATAGAGAAAAGGCGGGTCGCGTTAATGCCAATGAGCCAATCGGCCTTTGCTCTGCAAAGCGCGGATTGATAGAGGTTGTCATAGCCGCGCCCGTCTTTGAGATTTGAAAAGCCCTCGCGGATTGCACTTGCTTCCATGCTGCTAATCCAAAGGCGGGAAAAGGGCTTTTTGCAATTCGCCTGTTCATAGACAAAGCGGAAAATGAGTTCCCCCTCACGTTTATCACAACTTTAGATAATCGTGATTATCCAAAGTAAAAGATTATCCAAAGCAGTATTCTATTCGTATTTGATTATGAGATAGTTATATTTAATACTTACAAAAACTACTTTGGATAATAATTAGTCCTACTTTCCAAGTCCTTTTAACCAGTGCTTCAATTTTGAATCTTTCTCCCAAGAGCCTTCTACTTTATCCATGACAGGAATGATGTCTGCATAAGCAGCTTCAAGAGCCTCTCTTTTCTGTTTGGAATCAGCCCGAGCGTATATTTCTGTAGTTTGTATAGATACATGCCCGAGTATATCCCGAATATAAATCAAGTTCACTCCGGCTTGCAACAAGTGCATCGCCTTGCTGTGCCGTAGGCTATGAGGGCTGATTTTGGCTGGTATAAGATTCGGATCTGCGACATGTGCATTCCTCACGTATCTCATCAAAATAAAAGTCACCCCCGCATTTGTGAGTTTCCCCCCTCTGTTGTTTACAAACAAAGGACGTTGGTTCAACGATTGCTTCAACAGACCTTCGGTTTCCATATACTTTTTAAGTAATTCCACTTGCTGTTCTTGTAGCGGAACAAGCCTTCTTTTCCGTCCCTTGCCAAATAATGACACATAATATGGCTTAACCAAATGCAGGTCTGTCGGTGTCAGATCTATGAGTTCCTGAACTCTGGCTCCACTGTCATACAGTAACGCTATCAAGGCAAGATCACGAAGTCCGTTTCTCGTATTTACTGGTATTAACGACAACAATAGTCTTATTCCGTCAATAGACAGATAACTTACTGACTGCTTTTCGCAATGTTTCGATTTTATAGATAATATGGATTGCCATTGGTCCAAATGGAAGATGTCAGTATACAGCATATACTTACAAAAAGTATGGAATGCAGCGAGCTTTTGATTGCGTGTTGATGTACCGCATCCTTTGTTTTCTTCCGTCCAATGTAAAAAATCCGAAACATTGTTTCGTGTCAGATGTTCCAGCGATATCCTGTCTGCCTTAATGCATCTTGTTTTTTCCATAAAATCTATGAATGACAAGAATGTATTTCCATATGCCCTTATGGTGTTATGGCTCAGACCTCGTTCTCCGGACAGATAACTTGTAAAAAAGCGAGTCAGATACTTTGCAAAATCATCTTTCATAGGCTACAGGATTATTGGGTAAAGCGGGGTATAAAAAACTTGTAATGGAACTTTCCAGTTTCAGTACATCCGGATACATCTCTTGTGTCAGCCGCACATAGGTTTCCGTATCGGACAGCTTCTTATGTCCAAGAAAAACGGAAAGAATAGGAAGCGTACAATATATATCCGCCCCGTTTCTTACTTGGTGCATCAACGAATGTACGGCAAATGTATGCCTTAGATCATGTACTCTGGGTCCTTTTTTAGCACAATGCGGAATACTGCATTTTCTTAATATAATTCTGAACCACGCATAAACCCTGCTCTGGTTCAGAGGCAATCCGGATGGAGAAATAAAAAATGGAGACTCCATGGCATTTACATGGGGTAAAGGCAGCCTGTTCCTCGCTTCCACATATTGGCTTAACATCTGGTGCAATGACGGATAGACAGGTATCAGGCGTTGGCGCTGGTTCTTGGTTTTCCTTATCGTGATCACTCTTTTCTCGAGATTTATATCTTGGTTCAACAATGACGTGGCTTCACTCACACGCATCCCTGTACCATACAGCAGGCGAAGAATGGCAGGTATAGAAAAAAGACGGCTGTCCATATTTCCGTGATCGCTGGCCACAAGAGAATCACACACTGTAAAAATGGAAAGCACTTGTTCGTGCGTGAAGATGTATGGTACATACGTATTGGCTTTGCTCTTTGGAATTCGAGGTACATAACAAGGAAAACCTATGTTATTCATATACTTTGCAAACTGTGCCAATATAGAATATTTGCTACAAATCGTTTTATAGCTGTTATTAATCAAAGTATGTCCCCATTTGTCTATCAGTACACTTGTGATAAAAGGAGTCCGTACCTTTTCTTCGATGAAGAACCGATCGAGTAACCCTAAAACACTTTCAAAATATTTCCTTGAAAAACCCAGAGCTTCTTTTGCATCCACAAACTTTTGCATATATGGAGCGAATACGCTCATAAATTTACATTTTTCCATAAAAGATACCTCCTTTCTGTTCGTAAAAAGCGGGATTGACAAGCGGTACGTCAAGGGCACATTTCATCAGGCTTGACAAATCTACCCTTAAATATTCCATTGTACTCAAGGAACTCTCGTGTCCCAATGATTCAGATATGACTGGCAGCGAAACACCGTTGGCAAGCAGTCTGCTGGCGAGAGAATGACGCATAGCATGAGGACCGAACTTACGTTTGGATATATCAACGCCTGATTCTCTCATAATTCTTGATATTACACCGTTTATTCCCCAACGGAACATTGGACGATAAGGTGGACGTGCCGATAAGAATATTTCCGAATGCCCGGAAATCGGTCTGCCATAACGCAGATAATTGACTATGGCTTCACCGACATCAGTAAGCAACGGAAGCTCTATCGATTTTTTTGTTTTGTATTGGATGAATGCAATGACATTGTGATCCCAATCCAAATGGTCAAACTCCAATCTGCAAATATCCGAAGCGCGTAAACCGAGCCGTGTGGCAAGAAGCAATATTGCATAATCACGTTTCCCTACCGGACCTGATTGTTCAACCGACGACTCTATTTGTTTGACTTCTTCGGCACTATATATGGAAGGCAGTTTTTCCCGTTTGGGATAACGGTTGCGAGAAAGAACATATTCAAAATCTGTCTGAATATATTCTTTACCTGCCAGGAATCGGAGAAACAGCCGTATAGAAGAATATCTGTCCCTGGCGTTTCTACTCGTACTCAGAAAGGTCACGATTTCATCTTCTCCAATATCGCAAAGTTTTGATTTTGACTTGGTTTCCAAAAATTCAATAAAATAACTCAAATTACGGCGATGTTTTAAAACCGTAATATCATTACGCCGACTATTTACCAGCTCTTCCAGAAAAAGATGTGCAGCTTCTCCAATCTCTCCGGGCAAAGGATGTTCTTCTATTGGTACTATCCTTTTTGGAATAATACCTGTATCCAAATAAGCGGAAAGGATATGCACACTACGAGTAAGTACCCGCTTGGAGAATGGGGTTAAATTCGAAAGAACTGATTTCAGGTAACATTCTCCGGCTTCAGTCGAGTAGAACACGATGTCTTTTTCCTGTAGATAAGGCAACAGGTATTCCGACCATTTCTTCTGGTGTAAAGTAATGCAGGCTTCCGAATACCCAAGAAACCGCAAGTGTTCTGTACATTCTTGTATCAGAACATGAATGTTTTTCTTTTTGTTGTTGGACATATTTATTGATTTTAACGGGTGGTTTGTTCCAACCCTATGCGAAATTACCATTATATTATCCAAACAACATTATCAAAAGTAATATTGAAAATCAATTTATTGGAAACTTATAGTTGTTATTGCTTTGGATAATCTTTTACTTTGGATAATCGCGCCCGCTGTCGCAAGCATTGATAATCTCGGTAACGTCGCTGCGGTGCATAAGGTCTTTGAGAATGGAAAACTGCTGCTCCTTGCCGCTGGCAACAATAAACTGCCACTCCTGCGGGACAATGGGAAGATCGTCGTACTTCCATTTACGGAATTGTTCATTGTAGGTCGCCGCGTCTGCAAGGCTAATCAAATGCCCGATACACCACGACACAAGGTAGCCGCCGCCCTCAAAATATCCGCTGCGCTTTTCATTCGCGCCCATAACGGCGGCAATCGCCGCCCCGACGCTCGGTTTTTCTGCAATTACAAGTTTCATAGATTATCGTCCTCCTGCTCGGTCTGTTCGGTTTCGACTACTTCCGTTTCCTCGTCGTCCTCGTCAAAATCAAGGTCGTCAAGGCTGCTGCTGCCTTTCGCCGCGTCCTTTTTGGGCTTCAAAATCTTAAAGTAGTAGAACGCGCCGCCGCCCGCTGCGGCAACAAGCAGCACGACAAGCAGAATACCCATGCCGCCGCCTTTTTCTTCTTCCGGCGGCTGCTCGGTTTCTTCCGGCTCCGGCTCGGCTTCCACACCCGCGCACTCGCTCATGTTGACGCTGCAAACCGGGCAAGCGGTGTTGACGCTTCCGGCAACGCATTTATCGGTGCAGCTACAAACGGGGGCTTCGGTCTGCCCGTCCTCCATAAGGGCGGTTAAATCCGCTTCGTCCACTTGGTTAAGGAAATGGACGGTATTTTCCCCGTCCTCGGCGCGGTCAATGATGATGTAAAAATAGTTGCCACTTTTGGTAACGACGGTGATAAACTGCTTGTCGCCGGACGCTTCACCCGTTATATCGTCCACAAGGGACATATTCCCGTCCGGGGTAAGGGGCTGCGGCTCATAGCCGCCCGTCGTTTCTTCCGGCTCGGTTTCCGGCGCGGGGGTTTCCTCGGTTACGGGGGTAGGCGTGTCGTCGCTTTCATCGCCACCGCCCGCATAAGCGGTAACAGAAAAGCCGCACATGATAACCAGTGCGGCAAGCAATACGGTAAACTTTCGGATTATCTTTTTATTCTTCATTGTCGTTGTCCTCCTGTTCGGCGGGGTAAGTGGCTTCCGGCTGCGGCAAGGTGATTTCGCCGCTGGCGTAAGCGGAGAGGAACGCGGCAAGCTGCGTCCCGTCAAGGTGTACCGCCTTTACCATTTGCACGATCTGCGCGTTTTCTTCCTCGACTTTCTGCGCTTCAAGGTCTTTCAGCTTCTTTTGCTGTTCAAGGATTTTTGCCCTCGTTTTCTCAATATCCCTTTCGATACGGTCAAGTTTCGTGTTCGCCATAGTCATTTACTCCTTTCCAAACTGTTCTTTCCATGAATAGCTGCGCCCCAATCCCTTAACGGTTTTAAGATAGGGCATAGCGTTTTCTTCCAAAGTCGCCGCCCGGTTAAATAGATCGGGATAGTGTTCTTTGAGATATAAAATCTCTTGTTTCTTCATGCTCGGACAAAAGAAACAGGACGATTTACCCGGCTGCGGCAATCCTGCCGCTTTGATTTCCCGGATACAATCGTCCCTGTTCCAGCCCCATTCTTCAATGAGGGGGTAGCGGTTATGATATTTTTTGTCGGCTTCGTTGTACTTGCGGGAATGTTCATACCGTTTCACTTCTCCCGCGTCATAGCCGATATAGCGGTTGACTTTCTCGCCGCGCTGCCATACTTCGCGGCAAGGCGCATAGTGGTTGCAAAACTTTTCCTGCGGTGCGATTTTGTGTTTCTGCGAACAACGCTTATGCCCGTAGGCAATCGACGGGAGCGTATGAGAGCGCAAGCACTCGGTTTCAAGAGATAGGCGGTTGCCGTAGCGGTCAACATACTGCACAACGGTAATCTGCGGCATACCGTGTTCCGCAAGCCATTGATTGATTATCTCGATAAATTGATAGGTATGCGGGTGTTCCGCGCCCGTATCGGCAAAGGTGATAAGGTCAATCGGGATTTTGTGCTTGTATAGGCCAATAAGTAAGGCGGCACTATTCGTGCCGCCGCCAAAAGATACAATATTCATTTTTCAACTCCTTTTAATTGTAATTTAACCGCCCGTAGGCGTAAAAGTGGGATTGCCAATAGCTGGTGTCCAGCTTTGAATACTGGATAGGGTCGCCACAATGCAGCATGACGGGGCTTCCGTCCCCGTCCTCGCCCACATGAATCCCCACATGGGAAACGCCGGGGGTGTCGTATGTACCCGTAAAGAACACCAAATCCCCCGGCTGCGGGTTAGAAACAGGGGTTGAGATGTTGTAAAGCCCTTGCGCCCCAAGTCTGCCCGTATTGTATAGGCCGCTGTTCGTCAACACATAACTCACAAAGCCGCTGCAATCAAAAGAGGTTTCCGGGGTGCTGCCGCCCCACACATAGGGAAAACCGACGTATTTATCTGCTTCCTCCATGAGCCGCGCAAACTTTTCATCGGAACCCAGCAGCGCGGCGGGTACTTCATAATCGGCGGGCGGGTTTTCATAGTATTTAGACACATAGCCGGATTGCGGGAAAAGGTCGGGTCTGTTTCCCAGCGACGACATATACATAGCGTACATGGATAGCTGTTCTTCGCCCATGATGTAAACGGGGACATGGGAGAGGTTGAAGTTTTCCAAATCCACATGAAGAATGTAATAGTTATAGGGGACTTCAACCGTATAGGGGTTGCCCTCGCTGTCCGTCCTTGTTTCGGTGCGGTAGCGTACCTGTACTTCTTCCTCGACCGTCAAGATATACTGTTTCTCAAAGAGCATTTCAAGGGTGCTTTGCACTTCATCGAGTGTAAACACGCCCTCATGCCACGCGGAAAGGATAGAAATTAGCACATAGGGGTCATGCTCGATCTCGTCCGCGTTTACCCGGTATTCGTCATAGCCGGGGTATTCGCTTTCGATATTGTCCAGCATATCTTGTAACTCGGCTTCCATAGCGGCATACGCGCTTTCCGCGCCCGTTATATCCGCGTCCTCGGAGAGATAGGACGACGCAATCAAGCCGCTGCCGCTGTTGCCGCCAAAGAGGGAGCAAGAGGACAGCCCGCCGAAAAGCAGCAGCACGATAAAGGCAATCCCGCCCACAATCAAGCAGCCTTTCCAATGCCGGACAACAAAGAACGTCGCCCGTTTGGTTTCCTGCGCGGTTTTCTTCGCCGCCTTTGCGGTGGCTTCAGCGGTTTTTTTCGCTTTGCCGCCCGCTTTCAGCGTTTTTGCATACTGCTTTTTAATGCGCTGCTTCTGCCAAAAACGGGAAATGGGGTTGGAGTGCGCAAGCGCGGGGTTATCGTGCAACGCCTTTTGATAGAGAAAATCTGCGTTTGCCTTTACCGCTTGTTTTTCCGCTGCCGCCGCTGCCCGGTAGGGTTTCAGCTTATGGCGGCGTATGCCGCCCTTAACTGCCCGCGCCGCCATGCCGCCCGCTTTCTCTCCGGCAAGTTCTACCCGGTGCCCGCTTTCCACACCGACGTTTTCTTTCTCTACCTCGTAGATTTTCCCATGTACGGTACTGTTTAACTCCTGTGCCGGACGGGATAAGGGGTTATGCCGCAACTTGCCGTTTGGGGGCTTATCCGTCTTTTCAAAGGAAAGGCGCGTCTTTGCCTTGCCTTTCGCTTCGTCAAAAACGCGCTCTTTCTTGATTTTGGTCTGCTTGGGGATAGCCGCCCGCGCTGCGTCTAAACAGTCTGCCGCCTTATCCGATTTCTTGATCGCTTTTTGAAGTTCCGGCGTTGCCCGTTCCGCTTCGGAAAACTGCAAGCGGGAAGAATGGGTTTTAGGCTGCGTCGCGTCAAGGGCTTTTTTCTCCGCGCCTTTTGCTGCGTGTCGCTCAATCTCTGCGCCGATATGCTGCACAACCTTTTCCGCTGCCACCCCTGCGGGGGCTGAATAGTTTTCTTCCTGCGGCCTTTCGCTGATACTGGACGTTTCGCCCGTCGTGAGGTTTTCCGCAACCGCACCGTCGCGGGTCATTTTTTGCGTTACCTTGTCGGGGGCTTTCAGTTCCTTGCTCAATCTTCATCACCTCCAATCCGCTGTTTTGCAAGTTCGCAATAGTCGGGGTTTAACTCAATGCCGATATAGCGGCGGTTAAGCCGTTTTGCTACCATGCCCGTCGTGCCGCTGCCGAAAAAGGGGTCAAGGACAATCCCGCCGATGGGACAGCCCGCCAAAATGCACGTTTCCGCAAGTTTCGGCGGGAACGCTGCGAAATGCCCGCCATGATAGCCGACATTGTTAATCTGCCAAACGTTGCGGCGGCTGCGGACGGGAGAAATCAACTCGTCGGCGTATGCGCCCTTTTCGCGGGGGCGGTTGATTTTCTGCGGTTGGTTTTGCCCCGGAACAGTAACGTTATACTTATTTCCTTTGCTAACTCCGCTTTTCAGCCGCCCCGCCGTTGTGGGGGCTATCGGCTCGGCTACTGCTTGCCAATCGTAATAATACTTCTTTGACTTGGTAAGCAGAAACACATATTCATAGCAGCGGGTCGGCCTGTCCCGCGTGCTTTCCGGCATGGGGTTTGTTTTGTGCCAAATGATAGAACTGCGCAAATACCAACCGTCGCCCCGCAAGGCGAGGGCTACAAGCCACGGAATACCAATTAAATCTTTGGGCTTGCAGCCGGGGGCGCGGTGGTTAAACGCCACTTGCTGCCCGTTCCTGCCTTTGGGGTATTTGGGGTCTTGGTGGTCGGCTTTGCTGCCTGTGCCGCAATAAGTGTCCGCGATATTCAGCCAACAAGTACCCTCCGGCGTAAGCACCCGCTTTACCTCATGGAATACCGCCGTAATACGGGAAACATATTCCTCCGGCGTTGCTTCCCGTCCGATCTGCCCGTCTGCGCCGTAGTCCCGCAAGGCATAGTAGGGTGGGGACGTTACGCAACAATCAACTGCATTTTCCGGCAAGGTTTGAAGCACCTGCAAGCTGTCGCCGCAATAGATTTTGTCCATTTCTATCCTCATGCCGACACCTCGCCGGGTTTGGTCGTCATTACACGATAGAGTTCCGTATCTTGCGGGAAACGGTCAATAAAGGGCAAAATCACGTTGCCATAGAAGATAAGCCCCTCGCCCGCGTCGGAATGGGTTACATAGGTCATTTGCTGCTGCGAAATGTTAAGCTGCTTTGCAAGGATTTCCCTGTCGCCCTGGGCTTGGTTGAGCATATACACAAAATCGCTGTTTTCAAAAATGTTCTCCACCTCGCGGGACGATAACAAATCTTTCACGTTTTGGGTGATACCTGTCGGAATACCGCCCCATTTTCTAAAACGCTTCCAAATCTCAACGCTGTACGCTGCGGTCTGTTCCTCTTTGAGCAGCAAATGAAACTCGTCGATATAGTACCGCGTCGCCTTGCCTTCGCTGCGGTTTATGGTAACTCTGTTCCAAACTTGATCTTGGACAATGAGCATACCGAGTTTTCGTAGCTGGGTGCCGAGTTCTTTAATATCAAAGCAGACAAGGCGGTTGTGAATGTCAACGTTTGTTTGGTGGTTAAACACGTTCAAACTGCCATTTACATAGAGTTCCAATGCCGACGCGATACGCTGCGCTTCCTTTTCCGGCTGCTTCTTGATTTCATTGTAGAGGTCGCCCAAAATCGGCATATTCTCCGGCTTCGGGTCTGCAAGGTAGCTGCGGTACACGCTGATAACGGCGCGGTCAATCAAAGTCTTTTCAACCGCTTCCAGCCCGTTTTTGCCGCCCATAATCAACTCGCAAAAGGAAAGGATAAAATCGCTCTTTAAGGCTATGGGCGTGTCGCCCTCGCTGTAATTGAGGTTTATATCCATCGGGTTAATGTACTGCGTGCTGTTCTGCGAAACCTTGATAACCTGCCCTTTCAGCCGTTCCACAAGGGGGTAATATTCCGCTTCCGGGTCGCAAATGATAATATCGTCTGCGGTAATGAGAAAAGCGTTGGTGATCTCGCGCTTTGCCGAAAAACTCTTGCCGCTGCCGGGTGTGCCGAGTATCAAGCCGTTAGGGTTCTTCAGCCTTTTCCTGTCGCACAAAATCATGTTATTCGATAATGCGTTTAAGCCGTAATACAACGCTTCGCCGCTTTGGAACAGCTCTTGTACCGTAAAGGGGACGAAAATGGCGGTGCTGGAAGTCGTCAAGCCCCGCTGGATTTGGATTAGGTTTTCGCCCAATGGGATAGAGGACATAAGCCCCTGTTCCTGCCGGTAGTCAAGGCGGGTGAGCATACAGTTGTATTTCTGTGCGATACTTGCGGCCTGAAATACGTCGTTGTCCAATTTCTGCTTTGTGTCTGCCACATTCAAAACTAACAGCGTAAGCAAAAACATTCGCTCGTTCCGGCTCTGCAAATCCCGCAAAAGGTTTTTCGCTTCGCCGCCGTAGGTGGCAAGGTCGGACGGAATTATATCCATATCGTAGCCGCTGCGGATTGCCTTTTTCTGTTCCTCGATTTTCATACGGTCAAGGTCGGTGATTTTCCGCTTGATCGTCTTGATCGCTTCGTTGTGGTCGATACTCTGAATGTGCAGATTGACGACAATCCCGTTTTCCGCTTCCATGAAGTCGGCAAGCATACGGTCTGAAAGTTCCGGCGCGGCAATCTGCAAAAAGGAAACCGCGCCAAACTTCCCGCCCATTTGAAACATTCGCCCGTCGCCAAAACGGAAAGAGGACGGGGCAATAAAGTCTTTGACGGAAAGGCCGCTTACGGGTAGCCATTCCCACGCAAAGTTGAAGCGTTCCCCGTCCGGGTGGAAAAGCCCATGCAGCACTTCAAGCCGCTGCTTCCCGTCCAATACCCGCGCCGCCGCGCCGATCACCTTAAAATGGTTGAGGGTGTCCGTTTCGATACGGGCAAGCCGCGCCCGCGCCGATTTAATATCTTTTGCTTCAATGGTAAAGGTGAGAAACTTTGTCTTGATAAGCCCGTTGTTGCCGCGTTCAAGCTGTGTTTGCAGCATTTCGGTGTATTCGGCTCTGATACTGTCAAAGTCGTCATTCTGTGGGGCAATCGTGATACTGCTCTTGAAATCCTCCTTGTTCGCATGGCGGCTGATTAAGGAAAGCTGCACACTGATAGAAGCGTCAAAAGAGTTATACATATCGCAAAGGGCTTCAAAAATGGCGGTCTTGTCGTCCGGCTGCGCAAGCTGATAGTTAATATCTTCAAACTCAATGCACTTGGAATACCGCCCGTTTGCAAGGCGGCAAATCCCGTCCTTATACATTCGTTCAAACGGTATGCTGTCCTGCGCCGTATGGGGCTTCCCGTCGCCCTTTGACTGCCGGATAAGCGCGTCGATCTGTTTCTTTTCCTGCCGCGTAAGTTTACGCTTTTTGTTTTGGGTCTTTCCCTTTTCCTTTGACAATCGCCCGTACCTCCTTATCTAATCGCTCCTGCCGCGCAAGGGCGGTATAAAAATTGTTGGTCTGATAAGGTCGCTCTTTGGGGCGAAGAAACTTCACTTCCACAAATTGCCGTATAATCACTTCCAGCGGTTGCCCGTTCTTCTCGTACATAGCGAGTAGGAACATGGGCAGCATGGCAAGCACCATGCACAAAGCCGCCGTTGTCGTTCCCGCGCTGTCCTTTGTCAAAAAGAATAGCGGTAGCCCGATAGCCACCGCCGCGCCGAAACAGAGTAATTGTCTTTTGGTAAGGTTGAACATTACCTTGCTCTTGATTTTGGTTAAATCCTTTGGGACGGTTACATACGCCATTTCAAACCTCCTTTCCGGCAAACCGTATGTCGCTTTTGATTTCATTTCCCCATACGTCCCAACCAGGGGTATGCTGCCTTGCAAACAGTTCAATACGCGGTAGGTCGCCCATAAGGGCAAGTATCTTTTCCCGCGTTATATCCGGCTTTTTGCTGTGCTGCTCAACAGGGGAAATAATAAATTGATGTACCTTGTTTGATTGTCGCTTCGGGTGTCCTTTGGTAGCAAGCAAGCAGATTTCCGCATTTCCTCGCGTCCAAAAGCCCAAGCCATAAAACCAAGTGGGCGATTTCCGATTTTGCTTTAACCATACAAAGGCAACGGATTTATAGGTAAATCCCCAAGCCTTGATTAACTGCAACGCTTCTTTAAGCTGCGGGAACGTCGCCCATAGGAATAAAATACAGTCCTTATCCGCAATTTCTTTGACGGGTAAAGCGCAAAGTTCCTCAATACTCATAGTGGGATAGTGCTTTTCCGCTGCGCCCTGTACCTTGCTTCTCGCGTATCTCCAAGGGGGATCGGCGTAAATGATTTTGTATTTCTTCATCTGCACCCCCTTAATGCGCGCTGAATACGGATTTTGCAAGGCTTCCCGTTTTGAAAAGCGTAAAACACAAGAGGACGGTATAGCCCATGCAAGACCAGATCGCGCCGGATATGTCATCGGTTGCTGCGATTGTCTGTATCAAAACCGCATAAATACCGACGCACACAAGAATTAGAAAAGCCTGAAAACCGAGGGCAAGCAAGGATTTTAAGTAGTTCTGTCCCATGCCGCCCCATTCACGATTTACCATTGTCGCAACGGGGATAGGGGCGATACTCGTTACAAGGTATATTTCAATCATGCGCCCGTACACCACCAGCATGATACAGATAGACAACGCTTTCATGGTAAGCCCCACAAAGAGTGATTGAAACCATAGCCCCAAAAGCCCGCCGACGCTCATAGCGTCCAGCTTTGCTTCTATATCGGTGATAACGGTTGCAATATCTATGCTTGTGTCGGATATGATAACGCCCGCGCTGTCGTTGACGACGCTCTGTGTAATGTCAAATACGCCCATGACGATGTTCCAAGTATTTGTTACCAGCAGCACCGCAACAAAGGTTTTGAAAATCCACTTGAAGAAAATCCAAGTGTCGAGATCGTGCAGATTGTTTTTCTCAATTACAAGCTGGATTAGTTCGTAGCACATGACAAAGGTAATGATAACGCCCGCAATCGGCACAATGACGTTTTCCGATAGGCTGCGTATCATATTGAATATGCCCGCGTTCCACCCGGCGGGGGTTGTGCCGACTTGCGTTGCGATTTCTCCAACCTCTGTATTTACGCTGTCGAACAGCCCGGAGAGATTAGAGAGTATTCCGTCTGTCAAAATGCCGCGAAACCAATCTTCAATCATCTGCCATATCAAAAGCTAATCCCTCCTTTCCCGCGCCCTCCCGCGTGAAGCGGGAGAGCGCGGCGGGTAGTGTTAGTTTGTGGCATTATCCAAACAGGCCGGAGAGCAGCGGGACAAGGGTAAGGCCGATAAGGGCAACGCCGCCGCCCGCCATCAACTGTTTCATGCCCTGCGACTTCGCGCCGGGGTTATCGTTGCCGTACCCCTCCATGAGGTTAATGCCGCCCCAAATGCCAAGTCCTGCGCCAAGCGCGATTACCAAAGTCTGCAATACGTCAACTGCGCTGTTGAAAAAATCCATATAAACCTCGCTTTCTGCCGCTAAAACGGCTCAAAAAATGTTGTTGGAAATAAAAATGCCGCCGTTTTTATTCGGCGGCTGCGTCCTCGTCGGACAAATCTATTTCGTATATGTCAAAGGGTTCGTCGGGCTTTACGATTGCCGGACGGGTGGACATATACCGTTCAACGTCAAAAGCGTTTTTCTTGTCGAAGTCGGAAAGGTATTTGTAGTTCGGGTGCTGCGTTATATCGTACTTATCGCTGAAAAAGGGGCGCACGCCGCGCAACTGCAAAATACATTTTCCTCCGTCCATAACTGCGATTTCGTCCTGTGTCATCAACTCCTTTCCCAATTTCTGATAATTGAGGCCATGAGAAACCTGCGTGCCGCGATTTTCGGAAGTGTTGAAACTGTCGATTGTTTCACGTCCCAAGTTCTCCGAAATATCCTTTGCATTTTTCCCGCGCCCTCCCAAAAACAAGGTGCTGTCGGCATTGTCAAGTATGATTTCTGCCGCGTCCTTGTAAATGGCTTTTAGCTGGCTCTGCGATTGCAGAATGATAGAAGCCGAGATTTCCCGGCTGCGGATTGTGGCAATCAATTTTTCAAACTGCGGGATTTGTCCAATGTTTGCAAACTCGTCTAACAGGCAGCGAACATGAACCGGCAGCTTGCCGCCGTATTCGTCGTCGGCCTTGTCGCACAAGAGATTAAATAACTGCGATTGCAGCATAGCGATAACAAAATTAAACGTGCTGTCCGTATCGCTCATAATCAAAAACAAAGCTGTTTTTCTGTCGCCTAACGTGTCAAGTTCTAATTCGTCGTAGGACATAAGATCGCGCAATTCCTTTATATCAAAAGGAGCGAGCCTCGCACCGCAAGAAATGAGGATTGATTTTGCGGTTTTGCCCGCCGCCAATTTATATTTTCGGTACTGCTTCACCGCGAAATGGTCGGGGTCGCGTTCTTCCAAGTCGGCAAACAGCAAATCGACGGGGCTTTGATATTCCTCGTCGTCCTCGCGGGCTTCGCTGGCGTTGATAAGTTCCAACAGGGTAATAAAGTTCATTTCCTCGGCGGGGGCTTCGTACCAGATGTAGCCCACCAACGCGCAATACAAAAGCCGTTCTGCCTTTACCCAAAAATCCTCCGCGCTTTTTTCTCCCTCACCTTTGGTATTCGCTATCAACGTATTTACCAGCTTCAAAATATCTTTCTCGCTGCGGATATACACAAAGGGGTTGTAGTGCATAGATTTTTTGAAGTTAATCGTATTCAGTACCTTAATGCGGTAGCCCGCCCGTTGCAGCAGCTTCCCGCACTCAATCAAAACCGTACCTTTCGGGTCGGTTAAGACGTAAGAGGAATGAAGCTGCATTAGATTAGGTTTGACAAAAAATCTTGTTTTTCCGCTGCCGCTGCCGCCGATCACGACGACGTTCTTATTTCTCGCGTACTTCGGCTGCTTCGGGCGGCTGTTCATGGTAAGCCGTTCCGTCTGCGTCAAAATGATGTTGTTTTGGAAATCCGGGTCTATGTAGGGCTTTATATCTTCGGCGTTTCCCCATCGGGCAGAGCCGTACTCCGCGCCCTTGCGGTATTTCTTCGCGTTTTTCCCTTTGACATAGACTATCAAGCGGATAATCACCGCACCGACAATGCCGACAAGCAAATCCAACGGGTAAACGCTCGGCAAGGCGTTTTCAAAGGCTGCGGAAAATCCTTGTGTGATATTCAGTATCTTTGCAGAAATATCCGCGCCGGGGGCAAGCCGCACCGCCTGTCCGACTTTATCAAAGAGATAGACAAAGAACACATAGGGGATATTCGGAAGTATCAGCTTTTTGTAGTTGATCTGCTTCATATCTCGCGCCCCCTGTCCATTTTCTTTACCTTGTCGCGGGCGGCGTTAAGCTGCTTCGCCTTGTCCTTTGCAGCGGCAAGGGCTTTGCGGATAGAGGGCTTTTTCTCCCGGTTCAGCTTCTTTGCGGAAAACTCTTGAAACGCTGCGGTCATAACGTCCGCGTCCCGGCCTTTGAAAAACACAAGGTAACGGGTCTGCTCGCCCTTAACCTTTTTTAGCGAAAAATCTATGTTGTATTTCTTCGCCGTACTCTCAAAGGCTTTAATATTGCTGTCGGTGATCTCGATGTTGGAAACACCCGCGTTCTGCTTCATAAGCTGCCGCATGGTCTGTTTCCCATGCGCGGGTTTGCTTTTCTGCTCCAAAAACTTTTGGATTGCTTTCTGTAACGCCTGTTCGGTAAGCCGCGCCGCGCCTTTTCCCACTTTGACGTATAGGGCAATCGTTTTTTGGGTTACTTCCTCCTGCAAGGTATCAACTCCTTTCCCGGTAAAGTGCGGCTATGCTCATTCGCCGCCGTATAAGTCGTGATTGACAAGGGCGGTATAGTAGCTGTCAATGGTACTCGGCGCGTTGAACAGCACCGCTTTTAGATACTGCTTGATGTTGCGCACTTTGGTTGTGTTCTCCCTCATGCAATCCAAAACAAACTCAATATGGCTGCTGTTCAGCTTCAAAAACTTGGATTTCACCAATTCGGCGGGGTAGTCGTCCCCGGCAATACGGATTGTCTTTCGGGCTGTGCAGACGGTTTCCAGCATAAGGTCAACAATCTCGTCCAAACGGTCTTTGTCAATTTTGCAGTTTTGAATGAGATGGTCGTATTCGATATTGTCCTTGATAATCTCCCTGTAAATCTCTACTGCGCTATTGCTTTTCGCTTCCGTTCTTTTCCTTTCCGGCGGCGTAGCCGCTTCGCCATGCGCAAAGGGCAAGGGGTTTAGGGAATGGAAAGGAATGGAATCGGTACTTGATAAATCAGTAATTGATTGTTCTTTACTTAATATATCTTTATTTAATTGCGTTGGATTTTCCAACGTAGGTTTTTCCTGCGTAGGTTTTTCCAACGTTGGATTATCCAATGTTGGATTTTCCAATGTAGGTAAATCCAATATAGGCGGCTGTCCGCCGCTGGTAGCTGCTTCCGGCTCTCGCGGCTGCGGCTGCTCGTATATGACGTAATCTGCGCCCCGCAAGCGTCCCTTTTCGTCGCGCTCCCGGCTGCGCACGATATATCCGGCTTTTTCGAGTTCCTTTACCGCTTCGCGGATTGCGTCGATCTTCTCCCGGTTGATATGGGATAAGCCCGCAAGGGTATAATCCCAATCTTCGGGCAGCGAAAGCATTTGCGACAACAAGCCCTTTGCCTTTAAGGACAATTCCTTGTTTCGCAAGTGGTGGTTGCTCATAACGGTATATCCCGTATTTCGCTCCACTCTGAAAACTGCCATATTTCCTCACTTCCTCTCTTGGTATGCGTGGACAATTAGAAAGCCGTTTTCGGCTGTTTTGGTATTGCAATATGCCCTTTGCCGTTTTCGCGTCTGCAAAGCCGCATGGCACAAGGGCTTTTGCCCGTCTATTTGTCCATGCTGGCGTGCGTTTTCCGCGTCCTTTTGCCGGGGCAATAGGGACACTCTTTGAAAACGCAAAACTCATATTTCCACCCGGGGCGGTAGAAACGGCAAGTGCCGCAATCTTCATCATCTCCGGCACAACCGGATTGATAGCGGTCAAATCCCGGCTTCTGCTGCATGAGCAATTCAAACGCCCGCTGCTTGCCCTTTGTGAAATACATTCCGGCTGCACCTCCTTTCCTGCGGGCATAAAAAAACGGCGTTACTTTCTCCCCCAAAGGGGTTAAGGTAACGCCGTTTGTGTGCGTATTCAGTTTTTAACACATTCCCTGTCTATCCGCTGTCCGCAAAACCATTGATTTTATTAGCTTTTTGCCGCTATCGCTATCACACCTCATTATTTGCTGGGGTTAGATAGCGATACTTTTTACATCTACCATGTTGCGGCGGTCATGGTTGACAACTTGCGTCGGCTCCTGCTCGGTATCAACCTGTCCGACAAAGCTATAATGGATTTCGATTTTCCGGGTGTTGGTTTCCCGGTCTAATTCATGTATCAAAATACGGTCGATAAACTCATGGACGTTTTCATAGGTCAATTCCTGTATGTCGCTGTATTTCCCGACAATCTGAATAAACCTTGATATATCCCTTTTTCGCTCGGTAACGGTTGCGATCTGCTGTTGTAACTCGTCTATCCTTGCGGCAAGGGATTTCTTTTCGTCCTCATAGCCGGAAGTTAGAAACACAAACCGTTCATCTGTCAGTCTGCCTAATGCGTTGTCCTCATACAGCTTGCGGAAAAGCGTGTCAAGTTCGGTCATACGCGCCTGTGCTTTGAAAAGTTCCTTTTGCTGCTGCGCTAATGCCTTTCTCGCTTCCATGTCGCCGTACTCGGTAGCTTTACAGATAAAGTCCTGTTCGTGTTCCTTAACATACCGCAAAACCCGCCGCATATCTTCCAGCACTAAATCAAGAAGTACGTTTTTGCGGATATAATGAGAGGTACACTCGCTGCCTGTCCTTGCCCTGTTGCGCCATGCGCCGCAAGAATAGGAAAACTTGCGCGGCTCGATATTTACGCCCTGTTGGTAATACATCTTATGTCTGCAACCAGCGCAAAACAGCAAGCCGGAAAAAATATCAATCTCCGCTGCTTTTGTCGGGCGGTGGCGGGTAGCAATCCGCTTTTGCGCAAGTTCAAAGGTTTCCTCGTCAACAAGCGGCTCATGGGTGTTTGGGAAGAAATAGCGTTGTTCTTCTTCGTTCTTCCGGGTCTTTTTCGACTTGTAGGATACCTTGTGAGTTTTCGCGGTTATGGTATGCCCTAAATATTCCTGCCTTGCTAATATGTCATAGAGCGTTTTGTCCGGCCAAGTATAGGGGGCGATCATTGCCCGCTGATACCGCGCCTGTCCTGTACGCTGATAGCGCAACGCTCCAATCGTCAAGACTTTGTTTTCCGCAAGCCATTTTTGGATTTCGCACATACGCACGCCGCTAACAAACATAGCGAAAACCTGTTTGACAATCGGCGCGGTTTCCGGGTCGGGTATAAGGTGGTGGCGGTTGTTCGGGTCTGGGATATAGCCGTATGGATATTCCCCGTTGACGCGCTCGCCTTTTTGCGCCTGTGCCTGTTTAACTGCGCGGATTTTCTTGCTTGTGTCGCGGGCGTAAAACTCGTTAAACCAGTTCCGCAAGGGGGTAAACTCGTTATCCTCCCGCGCTGTGTCAACTCCGTCGTTGATCGCGATATAGCGTACTCCGTTTTCGGGAAATACAATCTCTATGAGTTCGCCCGTTTTCAGATAGTTTCTGCCAAGACGGGAAAGGTCTTTGGTAATGACCGTCGCCACTCGTCCGGCTTCCACTTCCTGCAACATCGCTTGCAGCCCCTCGCGCTCAAAACTCACGCCGGAAAATCCGTCGTCCACAAAAAACTTTGTGTTCAAAAAATGGTGTTCGTCCGCATAGCGTTGAAGTATCATTTTTTGGTGCTGTATGCTTCCGCTTTCTCCGGCTTGCATATCCTCTTGACTTAAACGGCAGTAAAGGGCGGTGATTTTATTCGACTGTAACATTAGTCCTCCTTTCCGACAGCCGAATAAACAGGTATAATGTGTTGCTATCATTATACCATATCCCGCCGCCTAATGCACTACTCGGACGCTAAAAATCCCGGATTTCCGGGCTTTTTCTGCAAATCCTTTACAATGAGTTTCTCAATCTTTTTATGGATTGTATCGGTTGCCTTTTCACTCGGCAACGCTTGAACAAGATAGGTGATTTTCCCTATTTTGCGTTCGGTTGTAATTGTCTGTTTTTTATCCATTAGAAAAACCTCCTTTTCCTGTATGGATAAACTATATTCGTCAAAAGGCAAAAACGGGCGGTTGTTAGCTGCAACCTCACGGGAGTTTCACCCCGGCCCATGCTTATGGGTGCGCCGCGCAATACTTTGAGGGTGTTCAACGCGGGAGTATCATTGTGCCGCCTTGTATGTCGTCGCCCACAAGCTGCTAAACCTGTTTTACGGCGCGGTAGTTCTCGCTCGGCTTTTCCCCTATGGGGAAAAGCTGTCATGGCGTACCCGCCGACTGGCTCGGTACAGACGGAATGTACCCGTTTGCCTGTTATGCTGCGCACCAAAGGCCGCTTTCTTTGTCAAAGAACAATAGGCTTTGTCGGCCTGCAAAAGCACATCAACAGCGGATATGCTTTTGCGGAACGACAAATAGCCCATAACGGGAAGCGTGGAAAGGGGACACGCTCCCCGCATGGGCTAAAAGATTATCCTACATGAAAAGCAAGGGTGCGGGTAATAAGGCGCACTTGCAGCCTGTTACGCATTTCCTCGTCCACATAGGAATAGGTATTGCCCGCGTCGTCTTTCAGCGTGCGGGTACAAAGTTTCGCTATGTAACCCTCGTAGTGCTTCAAGATCGCGCACATGGCGGTTGTGTCGCCGTTTGCCGCTGCGGAAATGACAGGGAACGGCAACAGATTTTCAGACTTCCTAACGGTATTCATCATCTGCTTTTCCCTCCAAATACTGTTTGATTTTCGCAAGCGCGGATTTCCTGTGCCGGAAAACCGTCGTGCGTACAACATTCAGCAGTTCGCCAATTTCCGCGTCGCTCATATCCAAGAAGTAGGACAAAAGGATAATGTCGCGTTTCCTTTCGGGCAAAGCGTTAAGGGCTTCGGCAAGCAGTTCATTTTTGACGAGTACATCAAAGCCGGACACTTGAAAACGGAAATAATCGCTTTCGTATTCGTCCGTTGTGAAAAGCTGCGCGAGTTCGCTTTCGCTCAAATCCGAAAAAGTAACTTCGCGTGCTGCGCGTTTCGCAAGAGTGCGGCGGTGGCTTTTCGCTTCGCCGACCAAAGTTTTCTTTGCTAATGCGTCGTACTGATGTTGTATTCTTTCCTTGTCGGAAGAAGATAGCTCCATAGAGTTCACCTCCTTCCCGCGTGGAGTAGAGGACGGGAGTTAAGGGCTTGTCCTCTCTGCCCCTTTCGCTCCGTACCCGTTCGGGAGATGGCTCTTGAGTGCGCTTTTCAGAAAAAAGTTGAAAAAAGCAAAATGCGCCCGTCCGCAAGACGCGGACGGGCGCAAAGGAAATGTAAGCAGTAGCTAAATGTATTGACAGTTCACATTCATAGCCGGAATATCCCGCTTGCGGAGCATAGCTTTTTTTGACCGCAAAGCATTAGGCGGGTTACAGTAAATAAAAATGGACACGGCGATACCTCCCCGATACCGCCGTATCCTTAAAAAAGGGCGACTTTAATACACTACCCGCAATCCATTCTATAATAGGGAACAGCGGCTTTTGCGCAATATTAAATAAAAAAGCCGATAACACATAGGTTTTTTGACCTAATGCGTTATCGGCTCTGCGTCTATGCGTCTGGCACTTTTAATCATTTTTTTTTGAATTTATTATATGTGTTAGCTAACTGTCCACAAGCCGCGTTAATCTTTCTGCCATGAGAAACTCTTATAGTAACTTCAAGTCCTGCTTGCTCTAATTGATGTTTGAATGCAACTATTTCCCGTTTCTGTGGTGCTTTAATTCTTGAATTGCTTGTTGGGTTGTATTGTAACACGTTAATCATAACTTTTTTGCCCCGAAACCATTTTGCAAGTTGTCTTACATCTGAGGGCCGGTCATTTATACCCGGTAAAAGCAAATACGCAAAGACAATTTTGCGATTATGCCTTTCAGAATAGGATAAGGCTTGCTTAACAACATCTTCAATAGCATATATGCGCATGTGAGGAATAATACGATTTCTTGCAGATTGTGTTGCTGCGTGTAAAGATATTGTCAACTGAATTTTAAGATGTTCCTCGCGCAATTTTTTTAATTGATCGACCGGACCAACTGTTGATATGGTAATGCCGTCGGTTGGAAAGTTGAGCCCATATCTATCTCGGAGAATATGGATTGCTTTTATCAAGTTGTCATAATTGAATAAAGGCTCTCCCATACCCATAAAAACGATACGGTTTACTTTTCGACGCAACAATATAATCTGTTGTACGATTTCTGACGATGTTAGATTACGAACAAAGCCATTTCGCCCGGACTCACAAAAAATACAACCAACAGGACAACCGACTTGTGTGCTCACGCAAACAGTTCCACCATCTCGCCGCTTGATAAAAACCGTTTCAATGTATTTGTTGTCTTTCAGTTCGTAAACATACTTTTCAGTATCACTGCTTTTGCAAATATTTTTTACCAACATTGATAGATTTTTTTTGCGTGGTAATTGCTTATATAATTCTTCATATAAGGCTTTTGCTTCATTCTCGCCAATAACTTCCGACATTTCTTTGTAAGTAAATCCGTATGGATCATTCCGTACTTCCGCAGGCGTATATTTAGGTAAACGTTTCATTTTTATATCCTTTCTTCTAAATAATAAAAGTTTGTTTTTGTGTATATTTGTATGGTTTAAGTTCTGCATACGAGTATACTCTGAGGCCAAATCATTAATTCCATCATCATCAAGATTAGTATATATCTTTAATGCGATGGATGAATTTGTATCTTTATCCTTAGCTTTCCACACATCAGCGAAACCACCTGAACCCATTAGTTTCTCTAATATATATCTTTCATCAAAGACATCTCCAGCTTTGAATTTGTGTATTGCTTTTTTTTCTGCCATATTTATATTTTAATTGTTTACTATTTTTAGCTATAAATACTCTTGACTCCCCATTTCATTACCACCACCTTGTATAGGTGGTTGATAATCATACTTCCTCCAATCGTGTTTAATTTCGCCATAAAGTTTCTTGAAGTCTTTTATTCTATTCTTTTCTTTAAGTGCGTTATAGTTCGCTTTATCCCTTTCTAAGGCTGCTATATTCTTATTGATATTATCAGTAAAATCAAGAACCATATTTTCTAATCTACGAGTCTTGTATTTTTGCTGTTTTATAATATCCCATGCTTTCTTTGCTTTATTGTAATCGTTTAGGACATTATTAAACAACTGGGTGTATTCTACTGAAGGTCTCTGTTCTATATTGGTATTATGACCATTATTATTTTGAGGAAGTTGGTTTATCACCCCAGAATTTATAGGAGAATTGTTTTGTGTTTGAGTTCCTTGATTTTGAGTTGTGTTATTTGAACTTCCTGTATTCGTTTGTCTTGCACCATGAGTTGTTGTTTGGTTTCGTCGATGATCTCTATTTCTTCCATTTTGGTGATTGTTGTTAGCCTGAGAACTGCTATGTGAGCTTGAAGAGTCATCATTGATATTGGTGTCACTTTCATCCGTTTCTTTGTTAGGAATTTCGACATTAAATTCAAAATTAGAATTCCCTTCAGTTTGTGTTTTTACAAAAGAAAAGTACAACACTATCCCTAAGACACATATAGAAACAATGCCGATAATATAGATGTAAGGAGACTTTAGAATTTTCGAACTGAGAGAATCCTTACTATTTACAATAGGAACTTTTTTGTCTCTATTCTTGCTCTGTTTTTTTACCACTCTCGGATATCCATCAGGTCTACCTTTTGCAGGTTTGCCTCCATCGGACACACATAATATATCTATAGTTACATTATCTGTCCAACCTGTAGCTTGTCCTTTTTCCCACAATGCTTCTAATGAATCTTTAGAAGAAGTACAGGTACTCTCAACAGTCTCGTTTATCTCAGAATCTGTGAGTAATCCACATAACCCATCACTGCAAAGAATAAATACATCACGTTGGTAAATATCATATACTCGCAATTCTGGAGTTGCAGTTTCACCATTATCTCCAAGTGATTTCGTTATAATATTGCCATCTGGATGATTGAACGCTTCTTCTTCTGATATTTTGCCTTCATCAACTAAAGATTGTACATAAGAGTGGTCATGAGATAGACGAACTAACTCATTATTTGGATTGAATCTGTATATTCTGCTATCACCACACCATCCGCAATATGCTTTACCATTTAATAGCCATAGTAGAACAATAGTACTACCTAGTCCTTCAGCTTCTTTGTGTTCTTTTGCATATTGCTTAATTGAATTATCTGCGTCGATGATTGACTCCTTGATAAAATCCAAAATGTCAACTTCGTTGCTTAATATTTCGTTAGGAACACTAGAAAAATGTTTCTTTATACTTTCAACGACAAGCATAGATGCGATTTCACCAGCGTTCATTCCTCCCATGCCATCTGCTACAACAAGAAGCGTTCCTTTTTCAGACAATTCTATGTCTGTATCGTTTCCTATTTTGGGACTCGAGTCTGAATTCAAAAGTGATAAGTCTGGACATATCCAATAGTTATCTTGATTTTGAGCTCGCCCTGCTCTATCACACTTTGCTGCGACATTAAATATAATTCGGCTCATATCTTTTATTTTTTTTGTTTAAAAATTCATTTACATATTGAGATATGCCAGCTTCTAACGAAGTAAACTCTTTTGTATAACCAACCGATCTTAACTTCGTCAAATTAGCCTCTGTGAAATTTTGGTAATGTTTTTTAAGTTTCTCGGGCATATCTATATAATGGATTTTACATTCTATATGACAGGCTTTTTTAATTGATTCTACGACTTCCAAAAAGCTACTTGCACATCCTGTTCCTACATTGAAGAGTCCTATAATTTCCTGATGTTCCAGCATCCAAATAATGACATCTACACAATCTCTAACGTATACAAAGTCTCTTTTTTGTTGTCCGTCTTTGAAATCTGCGCAATTAGATTTGAATAAGTTTACAGTATTGTTTTGGAGCATCTGCAAGAAAAAATGAAATATAACGCTTGCTTGTAAACCTTTGTGATATTCGTTAGGTCCATATACGTTGAAAAATTTCAATCCAACTGATAATGATTTGTTTTTATTCACATATCTATCATATGAAATATATTTGTCGACATAATTTTTACTCCATGCATATGGATTTAATGGAGATAGCTGATTTAAGTATTCTATGTCATCAGAATCTATATATCCTTTTCCCCCATCTCCATAGGTAGAAGCAGAAGATGCATATATGAATCGAATGTGATTATTTTTACAAAACTCATACAATCTAATCGTTAATTTGATGTTATTTTCAACAATAGAATCTACATTATTTTCTGTAGTAGAGGAAATACCTCCAAGATGAATAATGGCTTTTATTTTTTGAACATTAGATTCTATAAATGAATCTATATCTTGAGGGGAAACAAGATATGGGAATATACGTTTTGATATATTCCTCCATTTATCTTCAACCCCGAATGAGTCAACGGCAACAAGACCTTTATATTGTCTTAGCTCTAATTCTGCAAGCAAATTTGAACCTATAAAACCTGTAGCACCTGTTACAATAATCATAGTTTTATTTTATCTATTATTTTTGTTGATGATAGGTTATATACAAATGGGATGCTAAAAACCTGTCCTCCATTTTTTGTGACAAAATCAGCTCCTATAATCTCTTTAAATTTATAATCTCCGCCTTTTACCAACACATTTGGTTTTATTGCTTCTATAAGTTGCAATGGAGTATCATCGTCAAAGACAACTATATAGTCAATATATTGGATTGAAGACAATACTTTTATTCTTTGATTAAGTGTATTAACTGGGCGACTATTACCTTTTAATCTTCTTATGGAAGAGTCTGAGTTTAATCCTACAACAAGAATATCACCTTTTTCTTTTGCCTTTTGCAATAAGTCTATATGCCCTGCGTGAATAACATCGAAACATCCATTTGTAAAGACAACTTTCTTTCCTTTTGTCTTCTTGATAATTTCATGTACATTCAATACTTTTATGTACCCATTTAGAACTTCGTCTAATTCTACAATAGAATTTCCAAAACGCCCAACCTTAATATTCGCAGCTTTATTGGCAAAGTATAAAATTCTATCAAATGACATGTCTTTATACTTGGATAAATAAGAAATATATGCTGTTACTATATCTCCAGCTCCAGTAACATCAAAAACGAGATGCTTTTGGCAGCTATGTTTTATGATATTATTTTTTTCATCAACAGCAATGATACCTTCTTCACCACACGTCATAATTAATCGCTCTGTATTTAATACACTTCTTAATTTTTGTAAAGAACTATCACTAATCCATATTTCAGACAATTTATCTAAAAGTTTATGTATTTCCTTTTTGTTGCCTTTAACAATAGTTGCTCCTTTATATTTTTTCAAGTCATTCTCCTTGATATCTATAATGACATTAATGCCATTTCTTTGTCCATAACGGATAATGTCTTGACACATTTGCGTGGTAATAACGCCTTTATTATAATCAGATATTACAATGTTGCATATTTGGTTCCGAGTCAGATAATTCATAATTTTATATCTATCTTCGTCACTATAGGACACAAAAGTTTCTCGATCTGTACGAAACATTTGCTGATGAAGGTCATTTACGAATCTTGTTTTGCACGTGGTATCGGTATTATATGTTGATAAAAAATCGACCTCTAGACCTTCTTGCTTTAGTATTTTCTTAAACATTTTACCATTTTCATCGTTTCCAATTATTCCAAACAAAATTACATTAGCTCCTAACCTTTTTAGTTGTTTTGCAACATTTGCAGCTCCTCCTAATTGATATTCGCATGTAGTTTGTTTCAAAATAGGGCAACCTGATTCAGGCGAGACTCTTTCGACTATACCAAAAACATATTTGTCTAACATGAGATCGCCAATAACAATAGTTTTCATTTGTAATTCTCCGGTATCCATATTATTGAACAAGTATGAATTTAGCATTAATTCTATTAGCGAATAATCTATCTGCAAAGGAATCTCCAACAACAATTGTTTTTGAAAAATCAATATCAGGAAAATCTCTTTTTATGTTTTCTGCCATTCCTGTATTAGGTTTTCTTGTTTTGTCCGTATCGTCTATACCTTTACTGTAATAGACTTTATCTATAGACCCCCCAAGCTTCTTGATTTCACTCAACATACATTCATGTAATGTTAACAATTCATTCTCGGTCATAATACCTTTTCCTATTCCTGCTTGATTCGTTGTTATGAAAATCCTATCAAAACATTCCGAGAGTAATTTAATGTTAGATTTAAAGCCATCAGTAAAAACAAACTCAGAAAAAGATGAAATATAGCCATTGGGTTTTGTTATATTGACAACGCCATCACGATCAAGTATAAGGAACTTATAACCATTTTTGAATTCATTTTTTATTTGCTCCCACTCATTGACTGTTTTTAAATCTACTATTTCCTCTACCAGTTCACACACTATATGAGATATGATATCATGGCACTCTTGGATAATCTGTACATCATTGCTTGGAATCATTATTATTTCTTCTGCTAACAAATCAATATCATGTACGCATTGTCCTGTGAAAACTATTGATTTTATATTAGAATTCTTACACACATTCAATGCTTCTATGATATTCCTTGATTTACATGATGTTGTAAATGCAATAAACACATCTTTCGTTGTACCAATGCCTTCTATTTGCCGAGAGAAAATTCTTTCAAATCCAAAATCATTTCCTATACAAGTTAATAGAGATGCATTGGAACTCAACGATAATGAGGGAAAAGGTGTTCTGCTATTTTTTAAACGCCCCATCATTTCTGAGGAAAAATGTTCTGATTGAGAAGCTGAACCACCATTTCCAGCTGTGATTATTTTTCCTCCGAGTTTTAGGCATTCAGCCAAGATTTGTGCAGATTTTAATATTTTATTTTGAATTCCAACATTTTGAATGATTGTATTCAAAATAGCTCTACGTTGCTCTAACTTTTTATTTATTTTTACTAGTAATTCCATTGGAATCGAAGAAATTAAATAGACATTAGAAATGCACTCGGTATATACGCTGTAACTACAGTTACCAATTCGTCCACAACCACTCCAACTCTTTGCTGTCCCTGCCATCTTGCGACTCTGCCAATCACTCCCTTAAACGCACCATCAATAACCTTTACCAACTGTCCTTTCTCGAACTTTGGCACTTCACCTAATGACACGATGGTATTGTCCGCATCGGCTGCACAGATGATTTTTAGACTTTCCATCTGATAGTTGGGAACTATCAATGGAGTTTTAGCAATTCTACGCCCAATATGGATGTGGCGATAATAAAAACGAAGGAATGGGAGGTTTACGTTGTCGTAAACGAAAGATTTGAGTTGTTCTTCGGTACCGTAGGCGAAGAAGATGTTTGGTAAACGTGACTCGGTAACAACTTTGCGCTTACCTTTTATAAGTTTTACAGTATCTGTAGTAGGATAGAAAGCCGTGACACCTTTGGCTGTCATGTAGTCGTATGCTTTTTTCTCTCTACCATAGGTGGTGCGTAAAGCATACCAATGAGGAATCTCTTCCTCCTTTTGTACTTTAGATTTACTTAATATATGGACACTTCTGGTGGACACCCCTGTTTGTGAACTCTCAGCGGAAACAGTGCTTTGAGCTTCGGGGAGGGCGTTGGAGGTAAGTCCAGCGCAAGGAGGGAATTCACCACCTCCTGGGGTGTGCACATCTTCTGATGTCCATTCATCGACTTTCATATCGGTGCTAACTTTTTTCTAGACAGAAATCCGTTAAATTGCGACAGAAAAAAAGCGTGGAATCGTCCTGTTGTCTATTCCACGAACCGAGGCTCTAGCAATTGCCTATTATTGTCGAACAGACAACGTCAGAGCCCACGCCGATATGAAAATCGCTACCGCAAAGAGACCTATATAACACATTTGACTGCGCCCGAAAGGGTACAATCTATGCTTACAAGGTCTCCACGGGATTGATATAATCACACCCGGGACATCTACCGTTGACCACGTTCAAGACAATAATATTACCGTGAATTTGCTAGATTTCGGTCCGTCTTAAACACAGCGTCGATAAACGCCTTCCATTATGTCTGGATTGTCTTCCCACCCAAAGCCCGCTTTCGTATAGATATGTCATGGTTGACTTCACTACACTCAGCACGGCGTAGGCTGCCGACTCGGTTATCATGAAAGAACTCGTCTTACAGCGACAACTGCGGTCTGGCTATACAATCCGAGTGCAAAAATACGAAAATTTATTGAGAAAAGACAAGAAATGACAGGAAATATAAATACCACAATACAAATTTAAGACTATTTAAGTCTAATTGCTTTAATATCTCGGAATTTTTGTATATACAAATGCTGTTCTTATGCAATTTTTGTATGTTATTAGGCCAATATACTTGAAGTGCCGATGAAGTATAGCTTCGACAGGCTATGGAGTGCCACTTCGATGGTTGATGAAGTAATATTTCGTTTTTATGGGATGTATAATAGTTGAAGTTCTGTCATTCTTCGCCTTTTGATGGACGGAATGCATTTGCCTCTCCATCTGCAAAAGTCAAGGTAATCTTTTTCTATGTCACGCAATCCTCGTTCAATCTTTTGCAGGAGACGGCTCTTCGGAAATCTTTTGTTCCCTAATATTTTGTAGGGGCCGACATTATAGGCAAGTACGGCAAGGAGTAGTGAGTCCTTGCCATACTTACGAAACATGGCACATAACTTGGTGAGGTCTGAGCGTAGCAGGGAGTCGGCTTGCTGATAGGTGAGATTATTCTTGAACTTCTCATGCGGCAAAATCCGATGTCCCCATCCGATATAGGGATAGTTGCGCTTAATATCGTGCCATCCCTCATAATACTTGATGCAGCGCACGGCTCGTTCAAAGGGTGGTAATGCAAAGATGCCCAAGTCGCTTTGGCTTGGGCTATCGTTTGTAGGTGTTTTGTTCTGTGCCACTATGCTTTGGCACAGAAACAAGAGCATTAGGGTAATATATATTCTTATCTTTTTCGTCATGGATGTTGTTTTTGTTTTGCATTTGGAGTGTCATTGGCTTGTCACTTGGCATTCTTCTTGTTGAATATCTCTGCTATCATGGCTTTCACGTCCTCACCAACTTGCACGAAGTTTTTATAGAGGATGCGCTCACGCTCATCACGGCTCTTGAAGGTGTAGAACTTGGGCAGTGGCATATACTCGCTTTCCTCTTTCTTGATGTCTGCCATATTGAAGTCGGTCTTGCAATAGAACTTACTGGTCTTGAACTCGTCGCTTTCCTGTATGTTCATACTGCCATTCATGCCGGTCTTGGTTGCCACAAAGTCCCTTGCCGTCTGACCGCAGATCCATCCTGTCGGCATGTCCGAGATTTTACTGGCTGGTACAAGACTGTCCATATTCTCATTCAGGTTGATGCTCGTCTTGTCTCTATCGATGGTCACGCCTTTCTTCAGTTGCACCACCTTTCCAAAAATGTCAGAGGATAGCCATTCCAGAGTTTCCTTGCTTCGTGCCGAACCGCTCACCACATTGCCTACGGTGGTGATGATCTTTTGCATACCCACCTTTCCGTAGTCTGCTTCCAACTGTGGCAGTTCCTGGAATCCCAAGGCTACGCTCACCTTGTTGCTTCGGGCTGTACCTATCAGTCGGTCTATCTTATGGAAGTAGAGTGTAGGCAACTCGTCCACGATGATGCTCACAGGGATGTTCTTGCCTTGCCCTGTGTTCACTCGTGTCACCAGTCGGTTGAGGATTAGGGCATTCAATGCTCCGATGATGCTCTCCATTTCTGGGTCATTGGCTATCAGCAGATAGCTCGGATTCTTCGGGTCACTGACCTTCAGGTCGAAGTCATCTCCATCTTTATGAAATATCCAATAGCTTTCCTTGGTAGCAAGGCGTGAGGTATAGACACGCAGTGTACCTATCATACCCTCCAACTGCTCCATTGCCTTGTTCTTCAAGGCGGTTTGGAATGGTCCTAGCAACGGTGCTACCTCATTGTCGGTCTCCAGCACATTGAAGATGGTCTGGTAACTCTCGTTCAGGAAACTCAGAATATGGGGCATATCGCTGTACTTGCCCAACCAATAGGCTGGCTCTACTTCTTCTCCTGCATGGTTAAACACCTTACCGGTCGGCTTCATCTGCATGGTCTTCGGATCAAGTACTTTTTCTGCTATCAGTATCTTACCATCCTTGTCGTATGGCTCTTTGCCATAGTTGATGAAGAAGTAGATACAGGCGGCGAGGAAGTTGACGGCTGAGGTCTGGAAGAACTGGTCGCTGCCGCCACCGCCTTCCTTCTTTCCTTTTTGCAGGGATTCAAGTAATGTCTCTGCGGTCTCGCTCGCTGCTGCCAAGTTATTGATATACTTCTGCTGTATCGGGTTCACTCGCTTGGAGTATTCCACATCCACGAAGTTGATGATGTTGAACTTACAGCCTTCTGGTAGTTTACCCAACTGTTGGTTCTTCTTATAGTGGTAGTACAGTTTGGTTGCCAAGGTAGGGAACTTGTAGTCGTAAACGACCATGGCAAAACCTTTTGCACTGTGCTGACGGATGAACGGCTCTATAATAGAAAAAGTCTTACCGCTACCAGGCGTACCAACTACCCAAGTGCCACGGAATGGGTTTACGATGTTCACCCATCCCTTGCGGAACTTGCCCTTATAGTAGTAGCGCATAGGAATATTCACGCTGTACTTGTTGTATTCCTCCTTCTGGCACTGCTCAAAACTCTCGTTTTCAAAGTTGAAGCGGTCTTTCATCAGCCCTTCTTTCAGGAACTTCGAGATGTTATCCAAGGCGATATGCACCAGTACTGTTCCGATGATGGTTGCCACCATATATAGGATGATGTTCAATCTTAGGGCATAGAGACAAGTGTCAATTGCATAGCCGAAGAGCCACACGGACAATATCAGCAGCAGCACGCCACTCACCAGTGGGTACAGCACCTGTCTTCGGGCATCAAACTCCAGATGCTTCTTGTTTCTCGTGCCTACACAGGTGATGCACACCAAGAGGAATGTCACCACCTTGCTATACACCAGGTTCCCGTCATGGTAGATAAACCACTGCTTGATACGGTCGTGCAGGTCACACACCACACCGCCAAAGCCGTCTATCGCCCTTGGGTCTATGGCATACTCAAAGAACTCCATCAACACGGATATGTAGATGACTGCCCTGAATATCTTGTAAAATCCTTGTAGCTCCTTGCTTTCTTCCATTGGATATGATTGCTATTTTAGAAAAATCGGATTGAATGAGTCGGCTGACAACACATCGCTATAGTTTATCTTCAGTGATATGGTGCGACCGCTGATTTGGTTCTCCGTCATTTCTATTGTCAACTTCTTGTCATTCGGGAATGTCATTTTCCGAATGACAAGCACATTGCGGTAGCCATAGCGGAAACGCTTGGTCTGCTCCAACGTGAAGACTGGATGTAACTCTACCATCTGCGAGTTGGTAGCCTTGGCGGTTTTCTTATCCGTCAACTTCAATCGTATTTGGTCTATATCAAATGGAATGTCAGTCTTGTTCTCCACGGAGAAATCCAGGAAGAAATAGTCGCCCGACGAATAGATGTTGTTCAGTCGCATCACCATTTTATGGGCTTTGGTCTTCACATTGTTCACATGGGCTTCCGAACTCCAAATCTCACGAGCATAGCGAGCCATGTCAGTAGAGGACAAGGTTACCGCTGGATTGTTATATGCATTCTTTTCTATCTGTTGTATCTCCTTATCCGTCACTGCCTCTTGCAATCTTGTTGTATAGAGCAGCGCATACTGGGTACGGTAGCGTTCTGTCACAATGGTAACGATGGCAAGCACTTCACCATCTTCATGCAGTCCCTCCTTGGGTTTCAAACGCACAGTATTGTTGATGGGTTGGTCTCCTGCTATCTTGTCAGTGGATATGTCCACAAAGCGGATGGGTTCGCTTGCCGTAATGACTGTTGTCACTTGCTCGTTCACAGTCAGCTGCTCCATCTCCTGGTAGGTGCAGGGCTGATAGCTCTCCGCACTGGTCTGTTGTGCCATCATCGGAGTGGCACTTATTGCACACATCATGAGTGCGCCAATGGTCTTCTTGATATTCATATTCGTATTCTTTGAATGTTGATGTTTACTTGCTCTTGGTGTCTTTGCTGTTTATCAAGTACACAAAGGTTCCGTATTTCAATTTTACCTTGTTCTTCTTGATAGCCTTGCCTATGGCATTACTTGTTTTCTGATAGGCATTCTGCATGGTCTGCATGCCCCATTGCGAAAAACTGCTGCCTGTATTGGTGGTGTTCATATCCACATTGCCGGTCACGGCTCCGCTTGCCACATCCTTGCTGGTCTCTCTAAACTGGCTGCTTGGCACATACAAACCTTCCATGCCGTCTGTGTCATAGAGTGATAGGTTGATTTTCACTATCTCATCATCCACCAGCACACTTTTTACCGTTCCTTTCACTCGTTGTGAACTGAAACCGCTCATGGTGGCATACAGGTATGCGCCTTTCTTCACTATCATCTCACCGATTTCCACATCATCTAACAGTCTCAAACGTACACGACTTCCATCCACGGCTTTCACATTCTCGTCAATGATAGCCTTTATCAGTGTCGGCTCTTTCTCATTCACTGCCAAGGTATTGAAGTAATCCGATGATGTCTTCACCTTTTTCACAACTTCACTTGGCTTATCATTCTCGTCAGTTTCCTTTCGGGCATTTTCATTCACCTTGATTTTACCCTCAATATTGATACCGCCCTTGGCTGTAGCTGTTGTTTCATCGGATGCTGTTGCTGAAGTCGATGAGTTCTGTTGCGTAGCTTGCTGTCCCTTCAGTCTTGCTTCGGCAAGTGCCTTGTTCAGTTCCGCCAACGCTTCATTCTCTCTTTGTCGCTCATGGGCTTCTTGTGCTTCTCTCTGTTTTTCCATTTCTGCTTGCCTCTTGGCTTCGGCATCCAACTGTTGCAGTTCTGCATCCGAATACTTGCTTTGGTATTCTTCTTTTTCTTGCTCATTGTCTCGGTCTATATTCTCCACGGCACTATGGTCTTCTATCTTGCCGTAGGCGTTCAACATGTTCTCATACTTGCCTCCAATACCGTCACCGCCCTTGATATGAGCTTGTGGAAGGTTCGGATTCAGATATTCTGTGGTCTGCATATTGGCATCCTTCTTCTCCGCCACCTTGGTATCAAAGAGGTCGAAGATAAAGTAGGATGCACCGAGCAGTGGAAGATAGACAATCGCAGGTAGCATGTACTTGGGTTGTCTGAAATTGATTCTTTCTGTCAGCTTCATCGTTATTTGTCTTTATGAGGATGGCGTGCATCCTCATTGGTCCTTACTATGTTCTTTGCATTCCCCATATTCTGATGGCGAGCCTTTATCAGCGAGTCCTGTCTCTCCGTGGCGGTGCGTTGCTCTCCCTGATAGTGATAAGCTCTTGCCATGCGATAGATGTTGAAACTGAAACTCACACCTACAAAACCGAACACGATGACCAGGAACATTGTCTTATGCAAGTCGGCAAATTTCTGCACCTTGGCTGCAGCCTTGTCGATTCTGCACATCCTGGCAAACTTTCTTCCAGCTCTCACGTCTCGCTCATAGCGTTCCTTGTATTTGGGATCGTCCTTGTCAGGCATCTTCTCCCCAATGAGCATCTGCTTAAATCCTTTTGTGTTCATCGTTATTTTTTTTACCTTTTTACTTCTTTATCCTTTTACCTTTAATAGTTCGACTTTGTCTTCTGGTCAATATCCTTGTTGAGCAAGGTTCTCCAGTTCACTATCAGCAATCCATGTGGGTTGTTGTCAGTCCTCGGAACTCGTTTCAACTGTCCTGCCGTCACCAGTTCACGGGTCAGCACATTGGTTCTGCGCTCGATGCGCTGTCTGCCGTAGTAGGTAAACTCCATCTTCTCCTTGTTGAACTTGATACTGTCACAGAAGATGCTGAACACGGCACTCGTTCCCATGATGTTGGAGTAGAACCCCTTTTCTTTCAGCGTATTGTACTGCGCCAATCCTGTCTCATCTACCAGATACATGGCTTTCTCCATCGTGTATTTGATGTACTTGTCATCGGGTGCCAATGTGAAGAAATAGTGATGGAACATCTCGATATGGCTCTTTGCTTCCACATCCAATGTCTCATCCATCGTCGTACGCTGCACCAAAATTGGTACATTGCCGTCCAACACATAGATTTTGTTCTGTGCATCCACCACCATATTTTTCGCCGTCCAGATGCTACTGATACTTATCAGCACGCATCCAACCAGAAACAGGCTACAGATGATAGTCACCAACTTCACCTTATTCTCTAAATTCTTGATTACCATTGCTATAATATTTTTTACCTTTTTCACTCTTTTACTTTTTTACCTTTATCAGTGCATCACATGGGCAAGTGTCCCCTGTGCCGACATTTTGGCTTGCTGTGCCACACCCTCACCGAAGTTTCTGGTAGAGAATGCGGTATCGCCCTCTGGTATCATCCATGCCGCAAGGTCTGGAACCAAGTTCAGACACTTCAAAGCCACGATACTTGCTGCCATCAGATACCCTGCCGAGAAGAACGAGTTCTGCAAATATGCCGCCATCGTCTGCTCACTGGCGGTGATAGCCGTCAGGTTCTCCACCTGTATGCAGAGCACGATGTCGAAGAGCAATAGCACGTAGAAGCCCACGAAGTAGAGCATGGCTCCATAGAAATGCACGGTTAGATACCTTGTCAGCCACTTTGCCCAACTGCTTTCCCATTTCGGCAATAGCGAGAATGCCCATTGTATCGGTCCGAATATCGTCAGCATTCCCAGTAGTATCTGTTGACAATAGATGGTGCTCCACCAACCGATACGAAACACGATCAATGCTATCAGCATCACAATCTTGTCGATGTTCACTACGGCTCCTGCAGTCAGTGAGGTAAACCACAGCTTGGCTGCGTCCTTTTCCATATTGGTCACTTCATCTACACCTGTCTGCTCCATGGTCGATTCCACCAGATTCGGGTCTGTTGTTCCCTTATGGGCAATGTCTGCCTGGGCTTGTACGTTGGTGTACATCGTGTCTCTGGTGTAGATGAGCTGCTGAACTTCCGTAAACTTGTCCTCTATCTGTGTGGCTTCCGCCTCATATAGGTCATGGGTATAACTTCCAATGGAGTTTGGTATGTAACTCAGAAAGTCCAGTACGCACCAATTGCTGCCACTGTTCGTCATGCCTGTATCGGCAGGTGGGTACCACCAACAGAGGATGATGCTTATCACCAATGGCTTGAATAGTTTCATCACATCCAGTGGCTCATGCTTCACCATCATCTTGTAGGCCATGTTCGCTGCCACCACGATAGAGAAGAGGGCGGCTAATGCCATACACATCTGGACGACCCACCAAAAAGGTCCGTTTGAGCCTGTAAAAGTAGCGTCGCACAGAAACTCGTTGGTCTGGAAAATCACGTCATCAATTTCTTCTTCCAAGATGTTGATGCCGAAGTCGGATAATATGCTACTGTTGTCTGCCATAACTCCTTATCTGTTTATTTTCAAATCATTGTCATCCTCATTCGAGCCGTTATTACTGCCAGAAGATGTGTTGTTTCTCACTGCCATTCCTGCCTCTCGCCATTTGCTGGATGCACTGCTGATGATACTTCGTTTGTTGGCGGTCTGGTAGTTACCGTTTGCTGTCAACAATTCCTTGGTCTTGCTGGCATTCGACATCTGCACCAGTTGCTTCACAAGTGTCTCGTTCTGTTTTGCCACATCTGCATAAATCTGTAGGTACATCTTCTTACGCTTGGCATTGGGCATATAGGCATCCTTGGTGGCTTTGATGGCTGTCTCATAGACATGATAGCATTCTGTCCAGCGTTGGTTGTCACCGATGGATCCGCCTACAGGCAGGATGCGGTCGATGTTGCTCTTGAAGGCATTCATCTTGCTGTTGATTTTGCTTCCTTCCACTTTCCAGGCGAGGTCAATCTGACGGTCTGCCATATTCAACGCCTCAATCTCTGCTCTTTTGGTCAGGGCAGAGTCGATGGCTTCGGCATATTCCACTTGATTGTAAGCTCCGATTCCTGCCGTGGTACGAAAACCGAGTTTGTTCTTACTCGCAGCCGATTTCTTGTAACTGCTGTGCAGTAACTGATAGTACAATTCTGGTGACAGACTTCCGCTACCGATTTCCATTACCGTTATCTGGTTCTTTTTCGAACTGTCATGATTGTATGTCACATAACTCTGGGCATTGCCTGTCATGGCTATGCCCAATAATAGTAATATAGCTCCTGCCTTTGTTTTCTTTCTATCCATGTCTATACATTATTATATAAGGGTTACTAACTCTCACTATTTGCTAACAAATGAATTCTTCATACTTCACTCTTCACTTAACTAATATCCGAGTTTACCTGCCACTCTCCACCGACCGAAGGCATCTTCCAGTATTTGCTGCTTGCTTTTGGTTCGGTAAACCTTTTCTTTCCAATAGCCGATGCGCACTTGGATATATCGCCACGACTCAAAGTAGCTTTTGTTCAGATGCTTCTCTATATTGTCAAGCGAGGTGTTGATGCTTTCCAATACCACAAGAAGGTCTGCCGTGGAACACGCTGCCGCTCCTGTGGCATACAGCACCAAGTCGCTCACGCTTTTGTAGAGATATTCGCCTTCATTTGCGATATTCTCTATGGCTCGTCGGTTAATACCTATCAGTATGGTATCGGCAAGCGAGATGCGCTTTCGTTTGATGACTTTTTGGTTGTAGTCATCCAACAGCTTCTTATAGTCCGATATTCTGTCGCTCACACCCTCGTAGGTGGAGTACACGTTCAGACTGGTTCGTAAACTTTGATATAGCACATCTATCACATCAAATGCCCTGGTGTACTTGTCAAGGTCAACGTTCAGTTCCTTGTATGCCTTGATCTCGTCCTTACTGTAACTGTGCAATAGTTTATTGCTGTATTCCAACGTGCTTCGTGCAAGCAACAGACTCCGCTGTTTCTTGTGGTCATTGATGTAGGCTTCCACGCTGGCAACATCAAATCCCCATTGGGCGAATGTTTTAGAGGGGAGGGCGAGGAGCAAGATTGCTATCAGCAATGTTCTCACAATATCCATTCGTCGCTTCTTGCTCACTGGCCCTGCAACCCTCTCCGCTGCATCAGCCTTGTATTCTTTTCTATTTCTCATTTTCATTGTCTTCATCATTAAACTTGCCATGATAGTCATCTGAGTGTTTGGTGTCGGCAGCTTTTCTTAACCAACGTTTCTTGCATTTTTCCACAAGACTCAATCGTCGTCCTTCGTCAGCATTGATATGTGGAGCGATGTCCATCAGCACGTCGATGATGTTGCGTTTGTAGTGCATCATCTTCTCCAACGATACCAAGTCTGCGTATATCTTGGTGATTCTGCTGTCCACCTCCCTAGCTATCTCTAACCTGTCACTCGACCATAGCAGATGATAGGTATCATCCGTGCTGTTGTCATCTGCAGGTGCGCTCTTGGCATATTCGGTGGTTATCTTGCACGATGGATATTCCTGTGCTATTTCCGATATGCGCTTGTTCACCTCGTCCGCCTTTTCCTGCTCGGTCTTGCTTGGGTCAAGCGTTATCACATCCACTACCGAGGTGTTGGTGTATTCCGATGTCAGCTCCCAACTAATCTGCAGAATAGCTCTGTGTATCTTGATGCCGAGGAAGTATTTCGGCTTTCGGGCTATCTTCAATGTTGCCTTGAAGGTAATGATGCCGTTGATGTTGGGCATAGTGGCTTTTCTGATGTAAGCATAGCCGCTCCATGTTCCTTCCTCTTGCCAAGTCAGGTTATAGGCACTCTTGCAGTCGTTCATAATGGCTGGTATGCGATAGTAGTCATCCGTCGCCACGTCATTGTCCTTTCCTGCCTCTGCCTTGGCTTCCTCTATTTTCCTTTGTTTCTGTTGCCATGTGGCAAGTTCTTTGTTCAGTTGTTCGATGGAAGCCATGTTCTTGTTGTATTGCTCCCGATACTTGGCTGCATCTTCCACACTTGCATTGGCGATTTGCTTGACAAGTGACTTGTTCTCGGCTTCCAACTGACTGATTTGAGATTGCAGAGAGGCTATCTTGGCATTGGCTTCCTGCTCTTGTTTATACAAGTCCGAGAGGTCAAGGTTGTTCTCTGTCACAGATGTTGTCATGGCGCATTTCTTGCTGTGGTCATTCAGCGAACCGCCACAACTCTTGCATTTGTATTGTGTGGTGCCTTGCCCCAACTGCACACCGTCGCTGCATGTCACACTGATGGTCACGCTCTCGCATCCCTTCAGTTTGGCGGCATCGGTTGCCTGATAGTAGTTGCGTGCATCACTGCCTATATAATAGGTATAGCCTTCCTCGTTGTCATTCCATTCGCTCAACCGGGCTTGCAGTTGTGCCTTGAAGGTGTTCAAGTCCATCGAATAGGAGTCAAAGACTGCCTCATACACTTCTTCTGTCCTGTTCCAACTCTTGTCCACCTGTATCTCGTAGGCGTATGCCTTCTGTTTCTGTCCTTTTTTCTTGCTACTGATGATGTAGCTGTTCAACCAATAGCTGATACTGTAGGTAAAGCCATCATTCTGGTTGTTGAGCTGTTGCACCCTTGTTCTTGACCATCCGGCATGATTCTCCGAGTTTTGCAGGATGGATTCCTTTTGGCTATTGTTGGGATAGAAGTTGGCATCCTTGGTGTTGATTCTGTACCAGTGGTCGCCTTTCAAGATGCTGTTGTCATCGGTGGGCGGTACATAGTCGCACAGTTTTTCTCGTCCTTGGTCTCGTCGGGCGATATACCATCTTTGCGTGTAGTAGTTTCCTGCCGTCTCATCCAGATAGTCCGTCATCCATGAGGTGAGGTTATAGTTGGCAAGAGAGAAAAGTCCTGCCACGTTTTCCTTGCCTCCAATCATGCCCAAGAGGGTGTTGCCTACGCTCTTGTCGAGACTTTTGAACAGCGAGGAATAGTTATCCACAATATCGATGGCTGCACCGAGCTTGCCTTGGAAGAGGTCATTGAACTGGCTGCTCTGCAACAGGGTATTCCCGATATTGTTCATTCCTGCTCCTGCAAGGTTGGCTCCTGCCTTATACAGATTGTCGATGTCGGATTTCAGATTGTCCACCGTAAAATTGCCTGGCACCTTCGACAAATCGTCCAATATCTTCTTCCAATCCACGTTGCCAATCTCTGAAAGTTTCAGTATGGCAGCTATCTCCTGGTTGATTTGTAGAAAGGCGATGTCCGAGAATGTGAGGGTGCTGTTTGTTACCACACTCTCAAACTGCATGCACAGGTTCTTGGTGTCGTCACATATCTTCATCAGATAGGTTCCCCAATACAGGGCAGTCTGTGGACTTTTCAGCATCATTCCTGCCACCGTCCATATCTTCGGCATGATTTTGCCCGACACCATGTTGTAGATACGGCGGTAATAGTAGTTCTCTGTGCTACTGTTCCAGATGCCCAACTCCGTCATTGCCTTGCGCTCCAGAAACTTGGAGGTGTAGATACCGGCACTAGCCACTTCTGCTGCATTATAGTGCTTCAAGATGTTCTGCACCTGCTCGTTATAGTATGCCTCTGCCACGGCTTCCGTTCCGTATGCAGCTGCCATAGCAGCCACCGTCTGCTTGTCATAGTTCACGCTGTAGTACTGTGCGTCAGCCTTTGCCAACACACAGACTATCAGCATTATGATGGATAGAAGTCGTTTCATCTTTGATTACTTTTTATTTTTGTTCCCTAAATTCAGTACTTTCCCTGCCTGATTTACCTTTTGAGCAAAAGCGAGGCTCTTGCTGATACCACTTGCATCCCAATCCCTGCAATAGGCTTCGATAGCTTGTTGGTGGTTGCATTTCAACTCTCGCTTGTATAGCTTTAATGCTTCCTTCTCCGCTCGTTCCGTGGTGTAGGTCATATAGCACTCATGCGGTTCTTCCACACCATACACATTACTGGTCTGTCCTCGCCTGATAAAGACCTCACGGAAGAAACTGCGTCCTTCCTTATTCTCCAAACGGTTAATGGTGAAGATTTTCTTGCAGTCCACATCGGTCAAACCGAGTATAGCCTTGATGGTGTCAAAGCGTTCCTTGAACTTGCTCTGGTCGAGCAGCATCACCACATCCGAGTTGTTGATGATGGCTTCCTTCACTATCTCGCTGCCGATGATGTCCTGTATCTCCTGTGTCACCACACCCACGCTTGCCCAGAATTTTCTGGCGGTCTTATACAGATATTTTATGTATTCCGCCATCATGGGCGAGGCGATGGCTTTCCATGCCTCCTCGATGATGAGCATCTTTCGGTTCTTTTTGATGCGCATCTTCTGCAGGAACACGTCCATGATGATGAGCGTCACCAGTGGAAAAAGCAGTGGATCATCCTTGATACTGTCGATTTCGAAGACGATGAAGGTCTCATCAAACAGACTGCTGTCCATATTCTCATTCAGTGTCACATCGTGGCTGCCTCCTTTATAGAAGTCCTTCAACAGATAGTTGTAGGATGACAGGTCTATGCCATGCAGACCGTTCTCCTCGCATATCTTCGGCAGTCGCTCAGTACTGAACTCATAGAAAGTGTTGAAACAGAGGTAGCTCACTCTCTTGGTGGTGAAATAGGCATCGTAATACTCGTTGATGACTTGTTCTATCAGTCTGTCTTCGGTCTTGATCACTGTGCCTTGACTTCCTTTCCATATCAGCATCACCAGGTTCTTCAGGAATCCCAACTTCTCGATGTTCCATTCCTCTCTCTTGATTTTGAAAGGGTTCATCGTGATAGGATGTTCTTCTGTGTAGGATATGTATTTGCCTCCAAAGTATTCACATAGTCCCTCATATGAGTTTCCTGTATCTACCAGCACGATGTCGGTGTCCTGCTCATGGGCTTGGCGCACCATCGAGTTGACATAAAAGCTCTTGCCGCTTCCCGAAGGACCGAGGACAAAGAAGTTGCTGTTGTCGGTCAGTTTGTTTCGCCCTTCTTTTCCTGATATGTCGATGGCTACTGGCACTCCTTGGCGGTCGGTATAATAGACCTTGAAGGGTGTGTCCTCGCTATGCACAATCTTTTCTTTGTACATCAGGCAGGTGGCAGCATCGCCCAACGTCATAAATCTGTCATAGTCGTCATTCATCCCATAGCAGTTGCCGGGGAATGAGTTGACGAACAGTTCCAACTGGTTATAGGCTCGTTTCGAGATATGGATGCCCATCCTGCCAAAGGCATTCTCCAGATGGTTGGTACACTTCTGTATGTCCGTATCTGGCTTCACCGTCACGATCAGATTATAGTGGGTATATACCAGCTGCTTGTTTTCTCTCGCTATCACCTCCTGCACTCGCTTGATGTCCTCTACGGCTATCAGATTGCTTGGGTTCGGCATGCTGGCATGGCGGTTCTTCTTTTTGTCGAGCAGGGCAAGCTCACGCTTCTGATTCGGCACAAAGATGATTTGGTTATACACCACACTCTCCACTCCTGGTATGCTGTCCACCAAGGCTACCAGATCCACTGGCATGCTGGTGTTGTTCACCTCGATATTGGTGAATGGTCGTATTTGTGTCGGCAAGTTGGCGCAATCCACATCTACAAGACTATATACCTTACAGCGTCTGTCACCCATACCTATCATCTCGTCATCCACCTTGAATCCTGTCATGCTCACCATCTTGTCCCGGAAGTTCATGGCAAAGAAACGGTCAACATACAGACTTGCTTCTTGTTTGTTCAGAAACTCTGACTTGATACCGGCATCCTTCAGCTGGTCTTGCACCTTTCTGATTTTCACTAAGAAATCTCGCCATTTCTTGTTGTCGAAAGACATCAGACGGCTTTTCTTGTTTTCCTGCGTAATAGTCAGATAGGTCATGCTGTCCGTATATTCTCTTCCGTTGAAATAGCGGAAGTAGGATCCTGACAGGAACTCATGGCCTTTGTCACTCTCATCCTTGAACTGTTTTCTGGTAAAAATGTCCTGCTTGTGCAGGGCATAGCCTTCACCCAGAGTCTGTGCGATGGCAGCAAACAGATTGGTGAACTCATAATAGCTGTCTATATTGGCAGAATACTTCTGCACAGGATTCTCCATTTTCAGAATGGCAGAATATTCTCCTGTCTTGGTATAGAGCACACCGATACCATCCGTGTCTTCTACGGAGAAGTAGATGTCCTGAAAGATTTTCTTCCGCTTGCCACCAGTACCAAAGGCATAGACCGATATGGCCATGCCAATGCAGGTTGCCACGAAAAATAAGATTACATATAGTACCATACTCGTTTATTCTTCTGTTTCTTCGGATGATTGATGATTTCCCCTCATACTGGATGATTTGGTGTCATGCTCTTGATAAGAGGTATTGGAGCTTTCTTCGTCATAAAGGGTTGATACACTATCTTTTGCAGTGGAATCCATCCTGCTTGTTGGTGTTTCCACGGTTGCAGGATGTTCTTCTGCATCTCTCGCCCAAGCAGCTCTTGCTTTATCTGCACTCCTCATGGCATCCAATGTGGGTGGCTTGTAGGTCTTATCCTTGCAAGCGGCCAGCAATGTCACTGCCAATGCCGTTATTATAATATTCTTTCCTTTCATGCTCACAACTGTAATTTAGTAGCGAAGATGCAATGTTTTCTGCTGAAACAAATAATGGTAGACCCACACCCTTGGGGGAGAATGAGCCTACCAGTCGTTCACTTTCTACTTGTCATCCACATCTTGGTCATGTCGATACTTTTTTGTTTCACATTTTTATATGCGCTTGCTGTAGGCATAGATAAACACTCCTTGGTCGTTCTTCTTGGTATGCAGTCCCTTCCGTTGCTTGAACATGATGAGACCTGTACCCGTAGTGATTGCCACGACCAGCACGATCAGTCCTGCAATGATACCCATCAGACAGTAGGCGGCAATGAAGCCGATGATGGCTCCTCCTGCTGTGGCTGCTGCCCAATAGATGTACCGCCCCTGTATTCCCATGAATTCAAGGGGTTTCTGGAGTCCCTTAAATAGTGGGTAGTCTTGGTAGCGGATTTCCTGCTCTTCTCTTGCCATTCTTCACGTCGTTTCTCACTTACTGAATATGCACAGAATAACTCTCACTCGTTAGTTGGTCACACCGAAGAACAATGGCAATGCCTGTGCTGCTGCCACGAGGAAGATACATGCTCCTACAATCATCATGATCTTCTTCTTGACATCCTGCTCCTCATTGTTCATAGCGATGTAAACGCTGATGGCACCCACTACGGCAACAACACCTGCAATGGCATAACAGAGCTTGACCACAATAGGCACGTATTTGGCTATTTCCTCTGTCACAGTTGTCAAGGCAGTGGTTCCTGCAGTGTAGTCACCTGCCGAGTTTTGCGCCATGGCAATGCCACCGCCCACAAGGAGCATCAATGCCAATGTCTTCAAGCGTCCTGAAGAGAGAACGCTCTTGGCGGTCTTCTTCAAATAGTTCGTTGTTTTCTTAAACATTCTTTCTTGTTTTACTTGTTAATGATTCGTTTGGAAACACCTTATTATAATTATATAGAAAGGTGTTGTCGCTTTCACATGATATACTCTTCTGCAGTTGAGTCTTAAATCTGGTAACCAAAGAATGCTGGGAACAGGATGGATGCGCCTATCATAAACAGACAGGCTCCTATCAGCGTCAGTATGGACTTGGTAACTCCATCTTCCCCTGTGTTCATCTTGATGTATATCTGCAAAGCGGATATAATCACCATCACAGCAGCGACAGCGTATGTCAGATACAGCACATACAGCATCATCGTCACCACATAGTCGTGCATCCCTGCCAGTGCGTCTGCTCCCCAGCTATAGTCCACATTACCGCATTTGGCTGATGCTGACAGGGGGAGCAGCGCAAAGACAAAGGAACTTACTACATTCTTTATGATATGGCTAAATTTCATCCTTGACTGGTATTGTTTTGATGTTTGGTTGTCCTGGCTTTGTCTCGCCTTGTTTCAATAGGCTCTCCGTGAAGTCGTCCTGCCATAGTCCGTCTATCCATATGGGAGAAGTGGACTCCATCTGCCCATCCATCTTTTCCTGCAACGACTCGGCTGCGTTCTTCGGCTTCTGTTGGTTGACATTATTTCCTTCGTCTTCATCAACATCATCTTCTCTGCCGGAAGAATCCGTTTCTGGAGAATAACCACTCATTCCGTTGTTCTCTGTTCCCATGCCATAGCCCTCATCGTATGATGTGCCGTCTTGGAAACTCGTGTCGTATTGCTTGTCGGCAACGCTAAAGCCACCATCGCTTTCGTTGATGGCTACAGCAGCTTCCTCTTCCGTTATGTTGCTGATGTCAAACACTTCCTCATTGCTTTTGGCTTCTTCCTTCTTACCATACAGGTCTCTTGTTATCATCACCGCATAGTAAATAGCGTATGCAATGGTAAGGCTGATGGCGAATATCAAAAATGGACTCATATAATACTTTGTTTTATTGATGATTTATACTCTATGCAGTGGCAAAAGTGCCAGTTGCGAGTGCAAAGTAAAGAGTAAAATCCGACATAAAAGAATTTTGTAAAGTATGACCATCAAAGTTTAAGATATATTCAAATTATAATCATATATCATACTCTCAATCATACTTTAATCAGCTTCTTCTGTTAGTTTTCGCATATTTCTTCCTTATACTTAGACGGATGTTTTTAAGTATAGAATACCTTATCTGTTTAAATCTTGTAATATGTACTTGTTTAATACGTAATATAACATAAAACAGAGGTATTCGTACAGATATTTTGATTTTATGTACGTTTAGTGTTAAAAATGAGTTAATGTTTCAATATGTTTGCCGCATTGGATTTTATTTTATTACTTTTGTATTCAAAAAATAATAATAACATGTATAACAAGCCATATGTCATCAGATATATTAAGAATTATAGAAGGAGGATTGAATAACGATAGGAGAAAAATCATAAGTTACTCCAATCGTTTAGCTACTCGTCTTGAAGCCGAGGGCGACATTCAATTGGCTCGTTGCATCAAAGAGCAAATTCAAAACTCTAACACAAGAAGTTCTGCAACAGCTGATGCCATGCGTATGTTACCTTTAGATTCGGACAGCAAATTGCAAATAGTAGAAGTAATTCCCGAAGACTCAACACGTACCAATATTGTCCTTTCTGATAATGTCGGAAGGCAAGTAGGTGAATTCATTGAGTTGGTGAGGCACAGTGACGAACTGGAACAGGCAGGGGTTAATATGCCTAAGTCCATGCTTCTTTACGGAGCACCTGGTTGTGGTAAGACCTCTATAGCTCACTATGTCAGTGAAAACACCAATTTACCATTGGTGGTAGCAAGATTGGATGGAATTGTTTCATCACTTCTTGGTAGTACAGCAAAGAACTTAAGAAAAATATTCAGCTATGCTAGTAGCATGCCATGCATCTTGTTTCTTGACGAATTTGATGCTATAGCCAAGGCACGTGACGACAATCACGAGCTGGGAGAACTGAAGCGTGTCATCAACAGCTTGCTTCAAAACATTGACTCCATGCCAACTTCTTGCGTTCTGATTGCAGCAACAAACCATCCCGAATTGTTAGACAAGGCCGTTTGGAGACGCTTCACAACAAAAATTGAAGTCGGAATGCCTGATGACGAAGCAAGAAAAAAAATAATTTTGGACTTAACATCTGGGTTCAATTGTCCTTTTGTAGAGGATGGACAAAAGATGAAAACGGTTTGTGACTTAACAAAAAAAATGTCTCCCTCTGACATCTCTACGATATTTAACAAACTAAAAGTGAAGGGCGTTATCAATGGAAGCAAAGCTATTGAATATGAGGACTTACTTGTTACTATCTTTGAGTTCGAAGGAAAAGACGAAGCACAAGATAAACTCATCATGTTCCTTAACACAAACGGAGTTAGTCAAGCCAAGATTGTACAAAAACTAAATATTAGTGCAAGATTGGTCAGAAATGTATTATCTAAAAAATAGTGAATTATGGCAAAAGAATATCCTATACAAAATGTATCTTTTAGGGGAGAAACAGACAATTTCTTGACGGAAGCTGGTGGTGGCAGTGAATTACCAAAGTGGGTTAATGATACTGCTATTTCCGTTAATGCAGAAAGGGTTTACGATCAATTGGAGTTGTTCTCAGAATTATTCTCTGATGCAAATAGAACGATGCCTGTGCTTACAGAGATTACACTGAACAAAAAAGCAACAGCTAAATCTCATCGTCCAGCAGTGCGAAAAATGATGGATGTAAACTCTAAACGAAATGTCCTAGGAGTCACATCGGTAGGTAAAATCTTGGTAAAGATTGATACCGCCAATGATTTGAAGAAAATGGAGCGAGGTTTTAAGGTGGTAAATACAGCCAATCTGCCGAAAGACAAAAAGATTGGTTTGTCTGCAATAGAAAACATTTCTCGATACAAGGCTGTTGTTGATGATAGCATTCAAGAAAATGACCGTCTCAAACTGCAGTTGGTTGATTATCTGAATAGTGAGTACAATCATCGTTCTCGTATTGCTTTGAGTATAAAATGCAAGGAATTTGGAGTTGAATTAGAAGAGCTGAATTATGCTAGTAGCTTACGCTTGTTTTCCTTGGAACATGTGTCAGAGGAAGCACTTCAGGCTATTGCATCCATGGATTGTGTCTTGGCGGTTAGAAAAATGCCTACAATAGAATTTGAAACTGCCCCAGACGAAGACAACTCCAGCATCGAAGTGATGACACCATTGGAAGGCGCAACATATCCTGTGGTAGGCTTGTTGGATTCTGGTGTTGGCGATAATGATTACCTGCGTCCTTGGATGATTGATGATGAAGATAATATCGCTGATTTGGAAGATGAAGACATAAACAGAAGTCATGGAACTGCTGTTGCAAGTGTCATCAACTATGGTGATTTTCTTGAAAATAAAGATTTGACGAAATGTGGACCTTGTAAAATAAAGAGTTGTATTGTCAATACAGACAGAACCCAAATATACGAAAACGAGTTGGTAGCCAACATTCAAAATGCTATCGCTAAACATCCAGATATAAAAATCTGGAATCTCTCGCAAGGTACAACAAAAACGATAGATAATGACAGATATTCCGACTTGGGCATCGCATTGGACAGCTTGCAGAAAGACAACAGAATCTTGATTTGCAAATCTGCAGGTAATGTTGATCCAAGAGCAGAAAATCAAAGAATTACTGATGGCGCCGATTCTTTGCTTAGTCTCGTTGTAGGATCTATAGCTCATAAGAAAACTACCAATAATGATGCTAAAGAAAATGACAGAAGTCCTTTTTCTCGCATTGGTCCTGGTGTTGAAAATGCAGTAAAGCCAGATTTGGTGCACTATGGCGGCAATATGGATACACATCTGTCCCTGTTTTCAGAATGGGGAAGACAGTTTTGCCGCTGGAGTGGAACTAGTTTTTCTACTCCGCGAATTACAGCTTTGGCTGCTAATCTTAATCAGATGATTGGAGGTGAATGCAATCCCTTGCTTTTGAAAGCATTGCTTGTTCACAACTCTGATTACCCTGTAGGTTTATCGAAAACGCCAGAAGAACTTCGCAGGGAAATGGGGTTCGGTTTGCCATCTGTTATTACAGATATGCTTAACAACGATGCTGATGAGTGCACTATGGTTTTTCATCAGACTTTACAGAAAGGAACAAATATTGTTTCTTTGGATTTTCCATACCCACAAAGTTTGGTTGAAAACGGTTATTTCATCGGTGAAATTACATTGTCAATGGCTGTGAATCCTGTAATTAATGCGGGGCAAGGTTGTGAGTATTGCCAAAGTCAAGTGGATGTTCTATTGGAAACTTATGACCATGTTGAACATGTTCAATTGGGCGAAGGTATGATGCGCAATGAGTCAAGAACATCAAAAGATGCCGTTAATGTACTCAATGCATCGATTTATAGCTCAAAAGCTTTCAAAAAGGAGTTCGCAGAAGAACGTATGCTGATTGAACAGGGAGATAAATATCAACCTATCAAGAAGTATTATGTTGATCTTTCCAAGATGACTGACACTAACAGGAGAAAGGCATTGGGAGAAAACAGAAAATGGGCACTGAAACTCACTGGACTCTACCGTGATGCAGCTGTACAAGCTTTGGAGAGAGACGGAGAAGTACTTTCGCAAGACGTTGTTGTCGTTGTGACAATAAAAGACCCTAGACATCGTGGCACTATATATACCGAATGTCTCGATTTACTAGAACAAAGAGGATATGTACACAACGATATCAATATTCATAATGATATTCGAGTTGATAATTAATGATCGTACTTTATTATGGCTACATATGATTTTTCAAACGCCATTCCCTATGTGCCCACTCATGTTGGAGAACTGATAAACGACGAGCTTGTTGCGTCGGGACTGTCTGTAGAGCAATTGTCAGAAAAAGCTAATATCGAATTGATAGCTTTAAATGAAACAATTTCTGGGAAAAGACAACTATCCACAGAAATGGCTTTACAGATAGAATCAGTTATGGGGATTCCTGCTTCATTGCTTCTGAACATCCAAATTCAATACAACAGTTTTCTGCGGAGAAAATGAATATTCTCCGTAGAAAACTATCGTTTTTCAAACTTTCCCATATCACCTTACCAAAACAGATATGCTATATAATACACCAACAGCATCCCAAGCAGGAACACTGCCACACTGCATCCTATCTTCAATCGTTCCAATACCTCGTCTTGCTCCAGCCCCTTGCTATGTTTGATGATGACAACGATTGATACTATATCTATCAACAATACAGCATATATCATGGCTGGCAGATAGTGAATATGATCCACCATCCACCAGTGTATATCCGCTATATCGTCATATTCCACTTTTGCTTCCCTCATGCTTTCTTTCTCCCTATTAGACAATCGTTTACATCCTTATAATCTTTGCTTATGAAAAGGGCATAAAAAAAGCCCTCCGAAACGGAGAGCTTGGCAAATTCTTGGTGAACTGTTATTTTTCCATGTATTGTTTCAGTTCCTGTGTGATATATGTCCAAACTTCTTGGAAGGTTAGTGGCTCCTTGAATTTGATTTTCTTCAAATAACTATTCCACATAATATTTCGTTTGGCATCTGTCGCAAAAGAATCCTCGAAAAGGCTATATTCCGTAGAGATGGCGGTGCCTCTATTCTCAAACGTGGCTGTGATGGCTTCTTGCAATGTGTCCAAGTCAATATTTCCTGCTTTTAGTATTCTGTACACATCAAAGAAGTCTTTCATGCGGCTGTTCTCTGTCGCATGGTCTATCATTGCCTGATACTTTTCAGCCACCACGGTCTCTAAAGAGTAAGCCAAGATGTCAACTTCTGGTAATGTGTCCAGCAACACCGGATAAGAAAGGTCAACGGGTGCAGGAGTTATGATGTCGCCAAAGCCTACATCCATGGAAATAACTTGGCTTGCCGTGTCAAGTCCTACCTTGACATGCACTCGCACACCATTATATTCTTTTTTGAGAGTGATTTCTTCTACGCTAATGCTGTCCTTTTCAAAGACAACTCCGTCTTCCGGACATTCTATGTCGCATAAATTTCTGAATGTCTCCTTGATATTGTCCAACTCACGGCTAATCTGTTGACCAAGGAAATCTATGTCCAATGTTGGTCTTGCTTTCAAATGCTCATGGGCATACAGTAATGCACCACCTTTCAATATAAAGCGTTCTTTGTATGGACTTACCGACAGACGGTACAACAGACGCTCCTGAAAGTATCGTGTCAATATCGATTGGTAGAAGACATTCTCTTCTTTCGATATATTAAGCAGTTTCGCTCTTACCGAGCGAGCATAATTCTTCGTTGTCATATTTATTATTTTATAGTTCCATTTGTAGATATGTTCCCAATGTTTTGGCAACTCTCAGTTGTGAGGCATATTTCATCAGTTTGCTGACATTACGATCTCTGCGTTTCAGATATTCCTTTATAATCTCCGTACAGACATCTATGCCGATTTTGTTTCTATACTTTACTGCATCACAGACACATTTCTCCACGTCATATATCCTCACCTTGAAACCCTCAATCTCTGTATTCGTAATTCCAAGGTTAAAGGCGGTATCACTCCAATGGTATAGTGTAATTGGGGGATAATCTGGAAGAGTGATTTTTCGGCCTCTTTTTATTGCAAGACAATATTCTTGTGGTACCTGTGTAGTCAACTGATAATGTGACCAAGCGGAATACAGACACAACACACCACCAGGAACAACCTTTTCCACATCAAGCATTTGACTTGCCAAATGGTCATCGGTTGCATACACACCTCTTTTTATTCTGGTGAGTTCGCCATTCTTGGCGGCTTGCAATACTTTATAGTATGCAGCTCTTCCTGCCATATCTTTTGCAGAGATATAGCCTTCAGATTTTGGATTTGTCATACGCTTTTCCATGATTTGCATCTTTAATTCTGTACAAAGTTACTACATATTTTCAAAAATGTAGTATGTTTGTACGGAAATCTACGCAAAAATCACGCAAAATATAGTTTTCTACGGAGAATATTGACTTTCTCCGTAGAAAATTATCGTTTTATACATCCTCTTTATGCGGAATAATGGATTTTCTGCCGATAAGATAATCATTGACATCCTTGTATTCTGCATATCTTATGGATTCGTTGATTGCCCTGTTTTGATAACAGTCCATGATTGTATGGGCAGCCACCGTTCCTGCTTGGTCATTATCAAGATAACAATGGATAGCAGTGTAACACGCCAATCGTTCCATGCATTTCCCAAGGCTACTGATGGAGTTCAGTAAAATATAATCACATGGCTCTTGTATGCAAATCACATTGTCGCCTCGCTTTTCCAAAGTCTTGTACGAAAGAAAGTCCATAAACCCCTCGAAGATGCAGCATCTGTCCTGCACTCCAACTTGCTGTGAATGTATCAAGGATATGTCTTTCTCGCCCAAACAACCTTTATAATATGGGTTACGCAGTTCATACCCATCCCGGTTATTTGGAAAGGCTATGCCAAAATACCGCTTGCCCTTAAACGTGTACCAGATCTCCTTGCAATAGCGTTTACCCATGTCCGCATCCACATGGCGTGAACGCAGATACGACATAAGCACAGGGTAGGACAAGTCTTGGATATGTACCTTGTCCATTTTGTTTGTCTCTACTTGTGTCGGTATGGGAGGTTTTGCCTTTGTGGACTTTGGGTTGTTCATGTCCGCTGTTATATGCTGCAATGCAGCACCCACATCATCCGTATTGTAGAGAAGTTGGGCAAGAGCAATGATGTTGCCACCCTTGCCAAGAGCAAAGTCATACCATTGGTTTCGGCTGAAGTTCACCTTGAACGATGGCTTTGTCTCCGCATGCAATGGCGACAGATAATAAGATGTGGACTTGCTGCATCGTTTGGGCTGATGTCCCAATGCGCTCAGATAGTCCGTGAGTTTGATTTCCTTTGCTTGTTGTATGTTCATCTTTCATTCATTTTTTGTTCATTCGTGCGCTTATTATATATACACCAGAGTGAATGAACGGTTTTGTGAAGTCATTTTGTAGTTAAATATGATGCCACTTCACAAAATCCGTCCGTTCTACTATTATATATACACCGAGGTGAATGAAGTGGTTTTTGAAGTGATTTTCGCTTCATCCTCACTTCTTCACCTCCTGCTCTTCAAGCAGCGGAAGCGAAGGATAATCCTTCATTCTGCAATACTCGTTATTGCCACACTTCACCACCAGTTTGCTCTTCAATAGGAAGGTCAGCAACTTTGACATCACTGTTCTACCTCTGGCAAAACCAATAGTTGTATATCCTTTCGTCAATGCGTTTATCACATTCTCATAACCTGACACCACTTTCTTGCCGAAAGCCATTCCAAGTGCCTTGTCATGCTGCTCATCGGTAATGTCGGCTATTGTCATCTTAGGCTGTTTGGCTGTGGTAGAGTCAACCACATAGTCTTTGGCAATCTCTGGCAATCCCTCCTTATTTATTTGAAACGCAAAAGGGACAAAGTCCTTGTCTCGGATGTTGAGCGGTTTCACTTCACTCACATTCGCCATCGAATTGCTCTTACTTATCACCAGTACCGTCTCTGCCTTGTTGCTGAGTTCCGTGCCAATGTGACCTCTTACATTGTCATCACCCTTATTCAGGTGCAAGACGCAATGGATGTGCAGGTCATAGCGGCTTGACCACTGCATCAGTTTGTTGATGATATGGACGGACTCGCTCGGATTGTTGATGTCGAGCATCAAGTCCCTTATGCCGTCAATGATGACCAAGCCAAAGCCCTTTTGCGTCTGCAAGGCATATTCTATCAGTCGCAGTCTGAGGTTGGGACTGTACTCTCGCAGTCCGAAGAACACAAGGTTCTCACTGTTCATGTTGTCGGGCAATCCTGCAAGCCGGAGGATGCGCTGCATCACGCTGTGACAGTGGAAACGGCTCTGCTCCGTATCAACGTAGAGTATCTTACGCTTGTCATCGGGTAGTTTTGCCGTATATTGCAGCACCTTTCCGTTAGCAAGCGAGGCAGCAACCAAAGCGGACACGTTGAACGTCTTTCGGCTCTTCGCCTTGCCTGTGGAGGCACTGAAGTTGCCAAGCGTGGCTATGGTCGAGTTGTCCACCCATATTATCTGTGGCGGTGTCTGGTAGGTCTCATCCGCATGGATAAGCGATGCCTTCAGCAACTTTTCCAACAAATCAGCATTGTCCGCTGCGCCTTCAAAGAGGCTCATGTCGTTCATGTCTTCCATCGTCATCTGCTCTTCAAGGGTTTGTTCATCACATAGCGTATGGCATCCTGCTCATACACGTCTTTTGTTTTCACAGGGTGCTTCTTGATCCATTCCACCAGTTCTTCCTTGCTGAAATAGATGGTCTTGCCGTTTGGCTTGTAATGGGGAATGGCAAAGGTACGTGTCAGTTTGTAAAGCTGACTCTTTGAAGCGTCAAGGAATACGCTTGCCTCGTCAAGGGTGAGCACGTCTTTTCCTGCAAAGAGCCATTTCTCCAAGCACTTGATGCGGTTCAGCACATCCTCCACTGGTCCAAGCAGCTTGAATGCTTCTTCCATCTGTTGAATGCGCTCGGCAAGTCTCATTGGTGTCATGTCTGCCAGTTCTTGTTCTGTCAACTCGTGTTTATCCACGTCTATCGTTGGCGGTAGTATCGCACCATCCTTTGGCGGATTGTTTGCCTGATTTGTTGTCTGTCCAATCATTGTCGTAATTTTATTTATCGTTACACATAACGAGGTCGCCCTCCATAACCAGGTTTCTGATTACGGAGGGCAAAGGTAAGGGCATTTCTGCCCAATCGGATGGAAGGGCGCTTGACTGTCAACCGACTATCAAGCCAACTGTCAAGGTTTTCATCTGTCAGATGGTGTCCTTGCTATCATTTTTACCGCATTCTGCTATTTCTTGCACTTTCTTGCGGATAGCCTCATAGATACTGGCGTTGGTACTTTTGGCATCACTGGTTGCTGAGGACAGCTTGGTTGTTGTAAGTGGCTTGTCTGTTGATGAAGACAGGATGAGTTTATGCTTGGCAATGACCGATTGCCATTGCTTGCAAATCAAGTTCTTGCTGCAGAGCATGTCAAAGAAGAATGCCACACGTCTGTTACTTCTCGCCTTTAGCTGCTTGCAAACTTGGCACGAGAAGAGTTTTCGCATATCCTCTTCCGACACATCGGCTGAGAACAAATGAACCTCATTGGCATGGCGCGCAATGAGGTTCAACTGAGTAGAATCAAAGTAACATTGAAAGTCCTGTTTCGGTTTGGTTTCTTGTGCTGTTTGTAATATTGACGGTGGTTTACCATGGAGATACTGACCATTTGGAGGCGGCTCCGTGGTGTTGAACTTGTGATGAAGAGCCTTGTAGTCATGATACTCGAAATCCACTTTGGTAAAGAATATGACTACCAAATCCTCACGTTCTTCAAGAAACTCCTCCATGATGTAGAAGTTCTTCTTGTGCTCGTTCTTTCCTGCCGCATACTGGCAGTCCGTATAGGAATGGCTGTTGAGAAAGTCCTTTTTGTAGCGGTGATACAGTTTACCGCATCCTATGACTTCCGTCTGATAGCACTCATGGGCTTCCTTGAAGAACAGCCACAATTTGTTGGTACCACAAATGCCACCTACACCGTTAGCGAAGGTGCATTCATTGCATTGGGGTAAAAAGAGAGAACGAGGAGTCTTCTCGTCCTTGGTTGTTTGATGTATTATTATGTTCCATTTTTATTATTCGAACGCACTGTCCAACAGAGAAACAGCCTCGTCCTTTTTCTTGTTGATGATTTTTGCGTAAATTTGTGTCGTGCGCACCTCCGTATGACCGAGAAGTTTGCTTGTAGTGTATAGGTCTGCGCCCATGGTCAGCTCCATCGTGGCGAACGTGTGCCTTGAGACATGGTAGGTTACATGCTTGCTGATACCTGCCGCACGGCTCCATTCCGGGATGCAGTCGTAGTTCTTGCTTGGCAGTGTTGGAAATACCTTGTCCTCGTCACTCGCAGATCCACGCTCAGGCATCCAACGAAGGGCTTGCTTGTTGAGAGGAAGATAGAGAGGTTGCTTGGTCTTGTACTGCAATATCTCAACTCGTGTCTTGTCACCCTCGGTGATGATGTTTTTCCACTTCAAACTCTTCACGTCACTGATACGGAGTCCGCAGAAGCATGAAAACAGGAACGCCGCCTTGATATCCTCACGCTTGCAAGGGGTGTCAATCAGTCTCTTCACCTCGTCAACGGTCAGATACTCTCGCTTGGTACCGCCACCTTTCAGAACATCCATGCGAAGACGCAATACGGGATTGTCGTCCATTATCTCTTCCTCAATAGCCATGTTGAAGGCTGCTTTGAGGCATTTGAGATAGTTCATCACCGTGGACTTGGACGGATGGGTGTGCTTGTAGGTGATATAGTCGTTCAACAAGAACACCATGAAACCATTGCAGTATTCCTTGGTCATCTCTGCGAGTGTCACGTTTGGCGAGTGTTCTCTCACTGCATTCAGCACGCTGTTCACCCAGTTTCGGGCAGATTGTCTTCCTCGCTCCACTTGTGCGTCACGGAATATCTCCAACCAATCCACAAGTCGCATTTTGATTCTTGACTTGTCTTTGAGCCCTGCGATACCGTTAGTGATGCTCATGATGCGTTGTGCCTTGATGGCATAGACTGCTTGCATCGTCTGCTTGTTCTGCTCCCTGGCAGCTGCGTCAACCTCTGGTATGAGATAAAGGCGCAGATAATCATAGGTACGGCGACCGTTGACATTGATGGATAGATAGACCGACTTGTTGCCGTTGGCAAGTTCCTTGAAGCGGATTCTCACAGGCTCCTTGGTCTTGGAATTTCTCTTACGCTCAGTCTCTGCAACGGCAATCTCTGTCTTCACTTTCTTGGTGGCAAGATACTCCTTGTATTTGTCCACGTTGGCATCTGGATCTTCTCCATGCGGCTTGTAACCTCTTCTGCCGACACGCTTCTCAAAGGTTCCGTCCTTCAATGCCTTCATGCGTTCCTTGGCCTTTTTCTCAGCTTCTTTCCAGATTTCCTTGTGTTTCTCCTCGCTGTCATCCTTACGAAGATAAAGACCGACAGACTCGTAGGCACGTTGTCCCTTACCATAATATATATCAAGAAAGAGGGAACGGTCTCCATTGCGCATCTTGCGACTACGGACTATCACAGAACTGGTGTATTCCTCAACTTTCTCCACTTGGTTCAGCTCGTCAGAAGGATCCGTGAAAGTCTCTCCATTGACAACCTCTCGCGTCTTGCGTTCTTTCAGACGCTCTGCGGTTTCCATGACCAAGGCATTATTCTGCTTGTCAGCCTCGGTAATCTCTGGGTTGATATAGAGCTTCAGAAACTCGTACTTGCGCTCACCATTATAATATATGTCGAAGTAGAGCGACTTGCTGCCGTTGGCAAGGTCCTTGAAACGAAGAGTGACAGCTTCACGCTTGTTGGGTCTGCCTCTATGTTTTTTGATTGTTCCATCTATGGCTCTGTCCTCACCGTCATCGTCAATAAACTTCCATTGGTGTCCTTCTCTGCCAGAAACGGCTCCAACAACTTCGTTTACCTCACTTTCCTTTCCCTTGACACTTTTGCCAGTTTTATCACTGCCGACTTTTTTCTTCTTACTTAAACGTGCGTTCTTCTTGCTTGAAGTTGTTGTAGAAGCAGGATGTTCCAAGGAAGCCTTCACTGTTTCCAACTTTCCCGACAGGATTTCTTGCACTCGTTGGTTCTTGATAGCTTCTGCCTTCTGCAAGGTCTCGGCATTGACTGCCTTAGCCTTGTCATCGTCCTCTGGAAGCAGATAAAGCTTCAAGAACTCATACGACCTCTTTCCACTTTTGTAAGTGTCGAGATAAATCGACTTTGTGCCATTCGCCAAATCCTTGTAGCGTATGCGCACAGGTTCATTGTTACTTCTCATGTTACTTTGTTATTTATTCTACTTATTGTCATTTTGCGAGATTTGTTACTCACGGTGCAAAGATACGAAAAATAATTGGATTTGTTACCCAAAACGAGAACCAATTACGAACCATTAACTATGATAAATTATAAAATCAAATGGTAAAGTAACAGATAAATAACAAAAAAATACATCATGTCAAACACCTGCTATATGCTGTATATATTAGCATTTACGCGCAATTTCTTATCATTTTGAATGTTGCATGAGATTTGACGTTGCTCGTTCAACTGTACTGGGCAATGCGAAGGCCTCGATTCGTGGAACGGGTAACAGGTAGAATCCCACGTTTTTTATTTTGCCGTGTGGTTAAAAGTTTTATTTTGTGGTTTGGGGATTCACCATTTATAAATATTTTGCACAAAATGAAGATATTTGATTTCTTAAAGAATCTGATAAATGTTTTGCTTGATGGCTCATTTGAGAGGGTTACTGTCATTAATCAAATGAATCAAGCTTTTCACGAATACTTTGTGTCTGGCGATACAAACAGATTATGCAAAGCAAGTATATCGCAAGGTGATCCTGATTTTAGGCATGAAATGAGTGCCATGTGGCTTAGAAGTGGCTTTAAAATTTCCATAGAAAATGACTATAATCTTAAAGATAGTGAGATTATGGAAATATCTCAGTATGTATTAGAAAATAAAGCCTTTATTAGACAACTAATGGCGCAAGGTTTTGACACTCTTATCATTAAAGGAAAGACAACGGGAAAAGGCAAGGCTTTTTCTCTTAAAGCGTATGCAAACTTAAATGATTATTTTATCAGTTAGAATATGTTTTTTATAAAATCATGGTTCTGTCGCAAGAAAAAGCCGATAGAACATAACGAACTTAATGTTGTTGATAGTATCGTCAAGGCAAGAAAACTATACAAGGAATTAATAGTCAAGGCACATCCAGATAAGAATCCTTGTAATTTAGAACTGGCAAAAAAACTTTCGCAACAAGTAACAGAAAATAAATATAATTATGCAGAGTTAGAAAAATTAAAGCAAATTATTAACGATAAATTATAAAAATATGGTGTTACAATTCCTTGATAAGGATGAGTTTATACGTATCTTGGATAAACCTACGTTGACTCAACAAGACATTTTTAAGGTTAATTCCTACCCTTTTTTGTCACTTGCTGAAAAATGTGGTGATATAAAGCCTAGCGAGTTGGATACAGTAAAGACTATTGCAGATAAAAACATTAATGGTTTTTTGAACATTGTCACAACGGTTTTAGGACTTCAAAATAAGGATGTTTTCAGATGTATTTTGCAGTCTTATCCGTATCCTACACTAATTGCTACTTTGAAAAAGGAATATTCTGGAAAAGAATTCCTTTCAACTGCAACAAGAGTGATTACGAAAGTTATGCTAACTCAATCTTTGGGCAATTGCACTGCAAGTAAGCTAATTAATATCAAACTTGATGGCAAAATGCCACAAAAATTTATGTCTTTTAGGCAGATGACAGGTGACGAATGGTTCTCTAATTTTGTCGATATTAAATTAGGCTCTTTCTGTAAAATTTTTGAAAAATGTGGTCTTGATGCAGCAATAAGTCATTTGTTTGCGTCTGTTGGGTATAGTTTTTATTACAACAACCCTTCTAGATATGACATCTCCGCATGTTTGACAGAAAATGACGCGATAGCTAAAGTGTTAGACAATGCTTTAAGAGGTCAAAATGATAATGTTAGACAGAACTATAACCAAAAGGGAGAGTTGTTGTTTAAAGATATTTAGTTGGGTATAATAATCAAGAATAGATATGTCATAGCCAAGATAAAAGGCAATATTCAGAAGATTGCCATCAAGTAATACATGTAATACAGATGTTTGGAAGTCACATTTGGCGACTTCCAAACATTCTAAATTCTTCCAAAATATTTAGAATGAAGTTTAATGAGAAAAAACTAGCTAAATTGTGAATATTTGAAGATGTCCTGCGGGAAAAATATGGCGAACCAGGAAGCGAGGCTCGCAAGGAGTTTGATGCTAGAGCCAAGGTCTGGTATTACGCCGAATTGTTGAAGGACGAATGCAAGCGATAAGCATAGAAGAAATTCTTGCCCTTTGCGAATTTTCTAAAATAGACTACACACTGCACAATTTCCTTGCAACATACTGAAATACAAGTATTTGTATTTTAAAAGACAGCACTAATACTACACCACCGTAAATTATTTATCTATAATAAGTTACATAATATCAGTGTAGTGTGCTGTCTTTTTTGATAGCGAGGCTCTGAAAAAACAAGGAGGATGAGTCCATTTTCCTCTGCCGTAGTTGAGGAGACTATCAGGTGATGAAAATCAGGCTGTCTAAGGAAGAAAGTCAGCCTTTCTCCCGCTGACAGTAGCAGGCATCTAGGCTCTTTGACTAAAATTTGTACCATAAAATGAATCCTCTGATTTCGATCACTACATCATTGTTGGCTCTGAATTGTCCTGCCTCGTCGGTGATAGGCATTGTGTTTGTAGTCATGAGCTAATGTATTTGCAGGAGTAAATCTGGTGTCAGTCAATTCTTTCCAATTTTGCAAACATTGGAAAGAATTGGAATAAACCATGGGATAAATTAACCTAAAAGTAACAAATTTCTTCCAAATTATTTGGAGATAATTAATCTTTTTCTTACTTTTGCGGCATGGAAGAAGAGAATATACGACAGGTGATTTATTCTGAGGAATTTGATGCCTTTTATCGTGGGCTCGATTCCAAAATACAGGATAAGTTTGATTATGGGCTGCGGCTCATAAAGACCCAGTATGTGGTTAATAAAAAGTTCGTAAAACATTTAGAGAATACTGACTTTTATGAACTTCGTGTTTCCATTAGCTCTGATGAATATAGAACAGTTTTATTTGCTATAGATAATTATAGTTTTATACAGAGCAAGCGAGTTATATTATTGAATTCCTTTGTCAAGAAAGGAACAAAGCAATATAAAGCAGAGATTAAGTTGGCAGAAAGATTATTAAAGAAATATTTGGAGGGTTAGAGATATGTTGAAGTTTAATGAAGAAAAACTGTCTAAGTTGAGAACATTTGATGATGTTCTGCAGGAAAAATATGGCGAGCCTGGCAGCGAGGCTCGCAAGGATTTTGATGCCAGGGCCAAGGCTTGGTATTATGCAGAGTTGCTCAAGGACGAGCGTAAGAAACAGAAGATGACGCAGAAGGCTCTTGCCGAGAAAATCGGCAAGAAGAGAGAGTATGTCTCTGCTCTGGAAAAGGGCCAAACAGATATGCAACTCTCTACTTTCTTGAGAATAGCAAATGCTTTAGGGCTGCAATTCTCGCTGGTAGTCGGATAAATGCATCGTCATAGACAAGATAAAGGGAGATGACAACGATGAACCAAGCTACTCAAGACTTTATTCACCATCATCAGGACGACGACGTCCGCCAGTTGGCTTTCCTCGGAAGCAAGAATCCTGAGGTCAATATGCCTTTTGCTCTCGACCAGATACGTGGTCGACAGATGGCTCGTATCAAGTTGCCTCGCTGGGCCAGCATCGACGGCATCATTTATCCGCCTCACATCTCGATGGAGCAATGTTCGTCAGAGCAGACTGCGCTCTATAAAGCCGAATTGGTTGCACGATTGTTGGGAAATTCTTTTCTTTCCTCTCTTCGAGGAGAAATCGTGCCCCAAGGCGATAATTCCAAAATTTGCGAATTTGCGACCAAGAGCACAGTTGATTCAGAATTCGCTCAAAATGAAGGTACTTGTGGAAAGCAACAGATATTAACAGAAACAGGTGGTTGTGTTAACAAAACCAAAGACGATGCTTGCTCAGGAGATTCTGTTGCAGAAATTGAGTTTGTTGACCTTACTGGAGGTTTTGGAGTCGACTTCTCTTATATGGCAGCCCGATTGGGCGCTAAGTCGATGTACGTAGAACGGCAAAAGCATCTTTGTGAAGCGGCGAAGGAGAATTTTGAACGATTGGGATTAAAGCATGTCGTCGTTAAGAATGGAGATGGAGTAGAGGTGCTTCATGCGATTCCGAATCATTCTGGTCTTCGGGTAATCTATATTGATCCAGCCCGTCGTGATGATGCCGGCAACAAGGTGGTAAGTCTTCAAGACTGCACCCCCGATGTAACCAGGCTTCAAGAGGAAATGCTCCAGAAAGCCGATTTTGTAGTCTTCAAACTGTCTCCGATGCTCGACTGGCATCGTGCTGTAAGCGAATTAAGGTGTGTGAGAGAGGTTCATGTTGTTTCTGTGAACAATGAGTGCAAGGAGCTCTTGTTGGTGCTCTCAGCGCGAAATATGGACGAAAACAGTCGCCTTCGCATTTGTTGTGTCAACGATACTCAGTCGTTTGTCTGCGATGATGCCGAAATGGCTTCTTCTGTAACCCGCATAGCAGCAGCCGACTTAGATTCGGCTCAATATCTCTATGAGCCGAATGCCTCGCTGATGAAAGCAGGCTGTTTCGGAGTTCTTTCCGAGCGTTATTCTGTCTCGATGCTCTCCAAGAACAGTCATCTTTTCGTGAGCCAGTTTTCTGTAGCCGATTTTCCAGGCCGTTCTTTTCGTATCCGTGCCGTTTCTTCCTTCAACAAGAAAGAACTCAAGCGCCATTTGCAAGGCATTGTGAAGGCCAATATTGCCACCCGCAACTTTCCTCTCTCTGTAGCAGAATTGCGCAAGCGACTGAAGTTGAAGGATGGAGGCGAAACCTATTTCTTCGCCACTACCTTGTCTGACGACAGTCATGTGCTGCTGATAACGGATAAAATTTTAGAAAACGCATGAAAAGTTAGGAAATTCTTTCTGAATGTTTGGAATTTATCCTTAATTTTCTTAATTTTGCAGAAGACATGAAGCCGATACAAATAACAAACTGAACCCAGCGAAAGTTGAGTAACAAAAAAATAAGCTACTATTTATGAACAAATTAAAAACAATCTTTTTATTGCTCGCGTTTATCTTGGCGATGAACATGAGTGGTGTACAAAACATCAAAGCGGAGAACTATCCTTATAAGAGCGACTATCTTTGGCTCACTGTGCCCGACCATGCCGACTGGCTCTATCAGACCGGCGAGAATGCCAAGGTGGAGGTGAGTTTCTGCAAGTATGGCATTCCCCGTGATGGCGAACTGAAATATTCCATAGGCAACGACATGCTCCAGCCCGACAAGCATGGAAGCGTGAAGCTGAAGAACGGACGTGCCGTCATCAATATGGGAACGAAGAAGACTCCAGGATTCCGCGACATGAAACTCTCTGTCAGTCTCGACGGAAAGACCTATGAGCATCATATCAAGGTGGGATTCTCGGTCGACAAGATAAAACCCTATACGCAGGAGCCCCAGGATTTCAGAAGCTTCTGGCAGAAGAACGTGGAGGAACTGAAACAGGTGCCTATGTCTTATACCAAGGAGTTGTACAAGGACTATTGTACCGACAAGATAGACTGTTATCTCGTCAAGCTCCAGATCGACAAAATGGGCCATTCCATGTATGGCTTCCTGTTCTATCCCAAGAATGCCCAGCCAGGCAAGCATCCCGTAGTGCTCTGTCCTCCAGGAGCAGGCATCAAGACCATCAAGGATCCTATGCGCAACAAGTATTATGCTGAGAATGGCTTTGTTCGATTTGAGGTGGAGATTCACGGCCTCGACCCACGCATTTCGTCAGAGACTTTTGGCGAGATCAGTCGTGCTTTCAACGACCGTAATGGCGGTTATTTGGCCAATGGTTTGGAGAACAAGGACATTTATTATATGAAGCATGTCTATGTAGGCTTGGTTCGTTGTATCGATTTCCTGACTTCGCTTCCCGAGTGGGATGGCAAAAATGTTGCTGTGCAGGGCGGCAGTCAGGGCGGAGCCTTGGCCATTATCGCAGCAGGACTCGACAGTCGTGTCACCCAATGTGTAGCCAATCATCCTGCCCTTAGCGACATGGCGGGTTATGCGGCTAAGGGCGGAACGGGCGGTTATCCACACTTCTGCCGTCAGCCTCAGATATTGAGCAATAAGGACTGTCTCAACACCCTGGCTTACTTCGATGTAGTCAATTTTGCCCGTTACGTCAAGGCTCCTACTTATCTTACATGGGGCTACAACGATGTGACCTGTCCTCCAACAACCAGCTATGCTGTCTGGAACACGCTGAAATGTACTAAGGAGAGTCTGCTTACCCCGATCAACGAGCATTGGACGACAACAGAAACCAACCGCGGACAGATGGAGTGGATAAAAGCACATCTTCTGAAATAAGCAGCTAAGCAAAATTGGCTGAAAATGACGGAACTTTCCTATTTGCGAAAGCTCAGTAATCTGACAGGCGGAATCAGTTGATAAAACCAATATTGAGGCAAAATAAACCACCAATATACTTGTCAACCTCATAAAAAACTGCAAAAAAAATAGCAATATTTGGCTGTTTGACCAAATATTGCTATTTTTGCATGCTTTAAAGTAACAAACTAGTTTGAGATAATGTCATTAATAGAGATTCGAAAGGTCGAAAACAAGAAGGACTTGAAGACGTTCATCGACTTCCATTACGACCTATACGAGGGCAACGAGTATGATGTGCCCAACCTGTTCAGCGACGAAATGAATACCCTCAGCAAGGACCGCAATGCCGCTTTTGAGTTTTGCGAGTCCGAATATTTTCTTGCCTATAAGGACGGAAAGTTGGTGGGTCGTGTCGCTGCTATCATCAACCACAAGGCCAACGAGCGCTGGAACTGCAAGTCGGTGCGCTTTGGCTGGATCGACTTCATCGACGACCGTGAAGTGTCCAAGGCTCTTCTGCAGGCTGTAGAAGACTATGGCAAGTCTAAGGGAATGGACAATGTGGTAGGTCCGCTTGGCTTTACTGATATGGATCCTGAAGGCATGCTTACCTGGGGATTCGACCAGTTGGGCACCATGCCCACCATCTACAACTATTCCTATTACCCCGAGCATATAGAGGCTCTCGATGGCTACGAGGTCGACAACAAGTACGTAGAGTACAAGCTCATCGTGCCTGATACCGTGCCCGAGAAATACGCCAAGATTGCTGCCATGATAGAGAAAAGATACAATCTGCATGTGCGCAAGCTTACCAAGAAAGATGTTTTCCAGGGCGGTTATGGTCAGAAGATATTCGAACTGATCAATGCCACTTACAAAGACCTCTATGGCTACTCCGAGCTCTCGCAGAAGCAGATAGACCAGTTGATTCATTCTTATCTGAGTTTCCTCGACTTCAATCTCATTACCTGCATTGAGGACTGGAGCGAGGCCGAGCACAAGATGGTGGGCATCGGCATCACCATACCTTCATTGGCAAAGGCTCTGCAGAAGTGTCGTCGCGGCCGTCTGTTCCCCTTTGGCTGGTGGCACGTGCTGCGCGCCATCAAGATGCACAAGACCAAGATTGTCGACCTGCTGCTCGTAGGCATCCTTCCCGAGTATCGTGCTAAGGGAGCCAATGCGCTTCTCTTTGCCGACCTCATTCCCCGTTACCAGGCTTATGGCATCGAGTTGGGTGAGACCCAGGTGGAGATGGAAGCCAATGCCGGTGTGCAAGGTCAGTGGGGAGTTTTGAACCCCATCTTGCACAAGCGTCGCAATTGTTACAAGAAGATTATCAAGTAAAGGAAAATTCAACCAAGCTTTCTTTTTCCCAGGAAGCTTACATACTTTGCAGATTCTCAGAGCCAGTGAATCTTGAGAGTACAACAACATAACAATCTTGAAAAAATATAGGAGGAAAATATGGCAGAGGAAAACAACAATACAGTACAATATACTGATGACAACATCCGGCACTTGAGTGATATGGAGCATGTACGTACCCGTCCAGGTATGTACATCGGACGTTTGGGCGATGGCAATCTGCCCGAAGACGGCATCTATGTGCTCTTGAAAGAGGTGGTGGACAACTCCATCGACGAGTTCAAGATGGGCGCCGGAGCGCGACTCGAAATCGACATCGAGGACAATCTTCGTGTCAGCGTGCGCGATTATGGCCGAGGCATTCCGCAGGGCAAGCTTGTCGAGGCTGTCAGCGTGCTCAATACTGGTGGCAAGTACGACAGCAAGGCCTTCAAGAAGAGTGTGGGCCTGAATGGTGTGGGTGTGAAGGCGGTCAATGCCCTCAGCTCTCATTTCGAGGTGAAGTCTTTCCGCGAGGGAAAGGTGCGCCATCTTGTCTTCGAACGGGGCATTCTGAAGAGCGACAAGACCTCAAAGACCGAGGATGAGAACGGAACCTACATCTTTTTCGAGCCCGACAACACTCTCTTCAAGAACTACAGCTTCCACGATGACATCGTGGAGACGATGCTTCGCAACTACACCTATCTCAATACGGGCCTTACCATCATGCACAATGGTCGTCGCATCCTGAGCCGCCACGGTTTGCAGGATCTTCTTACCGACAACATGACCAATGACGGTCTCTACGACATCATCCACATGAAGGGCGAGGACATCGAGGTGGCTTTCACCCACACCAACCAGTATGGCGAGGAGTACTATTCCTTTGTCAACGGTCAGCACACCACGCAGGGCGGAACTCATCAGAGCGCCTTCAAGGAGCACATTGCCAAGACCATCAAGGAATTCTTCGGTAAGTACGAGTATGGCGACATTCGCAACGGCCTGGTGGCAGCTATAGCCATCAATGTCGAAGAACCCGTCTTCGAGAGTCAGACGAAGATCAAGCTCGGCAGTACCACGATGACTCCCAATGGCGGCGAGACCATCAACAAGTATGTGGGCGATTTCCTGAAGAAAGAGGTGGACAACTATCTGCACATCCATAAAGACGTGGCCGAGGTGCTGGAGAGCAAGATTAAGGAGAGTGAGCGCGAGCGAAAGGCGATGGCTGGCGTCACCAAGCTGGCGCGCGAGCGTGCCAAGAAGGCCAATCTGCACAACCGCAAGTTGCGCGACTGCCGCATCCATTTCAGCGACGCCAAGAACGAACGCAAGGAGGAAAGCTCCATCTTCATTACAGAGGGCGATTCTGCCAGCGGAAGCATCACCAAGAGCCGCGACGTGAACACCCAGGCTGTGTTCTCCCTTCGCGGTAAGCCGCTCAACAGCTTTGGTCTTACCAAGAAAGTGGTGTACGAGAACGAGGAGTTCAATCTTCTCCAGGCAGCCCTCGACATAGAGGACGGTCTCGACTCGCTGCGTTACAACAAGGTTGTCGTGGCTACCGATGCCGATGTCGACGGAATGCACATCCGTCTGCTTATCATCACCTTCTTCCTGCAGTTCTTCCCCGACCTCATCAAGAAAGGCCATGTCTACGTGCTGCAGACGCCTTTGTTCCGTGTGCGCAACAAGCGAACCAAGATAAAGAACAAGCAGGCCATAGCCGATGCCGACGCCAAGTTGGGGCCGAAGGAGAAGAAGAGCGACTTCATCACGCACTATTGCTATAGCGACGAGGAGCGCCAGCAGTCCATCCGCGACTTGGGACCTGATCCTGAAATCACCCGATTCAAGGGTCTCGGCGAGATTTCTCCCGAAGAGTTTGCTCATTTCATCGGTCCTGACATGCGACTGGAACAAGTCACTCTGCACAAAACCGACCAAGTGCAGAAACTCTTAGAGTACTACATGGGCAAGAACACCATGGAGCGCCAGAACTTCATTATCGACAACTTGGTGATCGAGGAAGATATTCCAGATGAAGACTCTGATCCGCTGGATTAGAATTGATAGTCACGGGTTAACTAAAAGGCTTGGATTTGTCTTAACTCCTCAGCGACCGTAGGGAGCGATAACTCCTTTAACTCCTTTAACTTCTGAGCTTGCGAAACTCAAGTAAAATATGAATTTATGAAGAAATATCTATTGTTTGCACTGGTAGCATTCCTGGCAGTAACTTCTGCCAGTGCCCAGATGCGCATCAGAATGGGCAAGAACAGCCCAATAGAGAAGTTGGGCAGGGCAGAGATAGCCATTGCCAATCTCTATGTCGACAGCGTCGACGAGAACAAGCTTGTCGAGGACGCCATTCGTGGCATGTTGGAGAAGCTCGACCCGCATTCCTCTTACACCACAGCCAAGGAGACACAGGCGATGAATGAGTCGCTCAACGGCTCTTTCGATGGCATCGGTGTGCAGTTTAACATGGTCGACGACTCACTCCTCGTCATTCAGCCCGTTGTCAACGGGCCTTCCGAGAAAGTGGGCATCATAGCCGGCGACCGCATTGTGGCAGTCAACGACACAGCCATCGCAGGCGTCAAGATGAGCAAGGAAGAAATCATGAAGCGCCTTCGCGGACCCAAGGGAACCATAGTCAACCTCACTGTTGTGCGCCGTGGCATCAAGGACAAGCTTTCCTTCCGTGTCAAGCGCGACAAGATACCAGTCACCACGATGGATGCAGCCTATATGATTCGCCCCGGAATCGGATACATCCGTCTGGGCAGCTTCGGAATGACCAGCCACAAGGAGGTTTCTGTCGCTATGGACTCGCTCAAGAAGAAAGGCATGAAAGACCTCATCTTCGACCTTCAGGACAATGGTGGAGGTTATCTTCAGACGGCAGCCAAGATAGCCAACGAGTTCTTGGAGAAAGGCGACCTCATCGTCTACACCAATGGCCGTACAGCGCCTCGACAGGAGTTCCGTGCTGAGGCCAACGGACGCTGGCGCAAGGGCAAGCTCGTGGTTCTCACCAACGAGTTCTCGGCTTCGGCAGCTGAAATCGTGTCGGGTGCCATACAAGACCAGGACCGAGGCATTGTCGTAGGTCGTCGCACTTTTGGCAAGGGATTGGTGCAGCGCCCTCTTACCTTTGAGGATGGAAGCGAGATACGTCTCACCATAGCCCATTACTATACGCCGAGCGGCCGATGCATCCAGAAGCCTTACAAGAAGGGCGAGCGCGAGGATTATGCCATGGATCTCGACAACCGCTACAAGCACGGCGAGTTCACCAACCAGGACAGCATCCATCTGTCCGACTCTCTGAAGTATTACACCCTGCGCAAGCATCGTGTGGTTTATGGCGGCGGAGGCATCATGCCCGATTATTTCGTGCCTCTCGATACGACCAAGTACACCAAGATGCATCGCTTGCTTACAGCCAAGAGCATCGTCATCAACCACAGCCTGAAGTTCATCGACGCCCATCGCCAAGAGCTGAAGAGCCAGTACAAGGATTTTGGTAAGTTCCTGGCAAGCTATGAGGTTCCTCAGAGCCTTGTAGAGGAAATCATCGCCGATGGCAAGAAAGAGAAAATAGAGCCCCGTGACGCCGCCGAATTGGCTCAGACGAAGAAATACCTGTCCATACAGCTCAAAGCCCTTGTAGCGCGAGATATTTGGGATATGAGCCAGTATTTCCAAGTTTGGAACGAAACCAACGAGATTGTGATGCGTGCGGTGAAGCTACTCACTACGGGGAAATAGCATAAGTGGGAGAGCCAAATCTTCCAATATTCCAGTTCTTCCAATATTCCAATAAGCATTTGATTTTTCAAACCCTTTTTTAGAGACTCTATAACTACTTAATAATTAATTAGTTATATATATATAATAAAAGGAAATGGAAAATGCAAAAAAATAATTGGAAGAATTGGAATTGGAAGATTCGATAAGGTTTGCTTCCTCTAAAAGGCTTATTCTCAAATGGTTAGCTTCTCTGTGCGTATTCCAGTTACAGGGGCAGCAGAGGACAAATTCACTAAAAAGAGAGGATTTTGACACTTGAAACAGTGCAAAATCCCCTCTTTTTTATTTTTTATAGTTGGGAAAATATTTTTTCCCAGTTGGATAAATCAAATGGAGTCTCTTTAAAAATTACTCTTTCCCGTGCATTTTGTCCCATTTCAGGTAGATTCCTGCAAGAATTGTGCCCGAAATGCTGTGCCAGGCGCAACTAATGGCGCAGGGCAGTACGGCAAGAGGCTGGGCGGCAAAGAAGTTTCCGGCCAGGACGGTGGCAAGACCGGCGTTCTGCATTCCCACCTCGATGCTGATGGTTCGCTTCTTGGCTGTGTTGAAGCCAGCCAGCTTACCGGCCAGCCAGCCGAGGCAATAGCCCAGGGTGTTGTGGCAGAAGACGACGGCAAAGGTCCAGAGGAAGAGCATCATGCCGCGTGCCACGAGGTCGTCGTGAACGGTAGAGATAACGCCGCCCACGATAAACGCCAGGCAGGTGACGCTGATGCCGGGCATCAGGCTCTGAATGGTGGGGAAACACTCCCTCTTGCCGTAAATGTAGTTGAGTGTGCAGCCGATGGCTACAGGGATGATGGTGACGAGCAGAATGCCCTGGAACATGCCGATGGCGTCGATATGGATGATTTCACCGGCTGTAATCTTCATCAGCAGCGGCGTCATGACAGGAGCGAGGATGGTGGAGGCACAGGTCATTCCCACCGAGAAAGCCACGTCGCCATGACAGAGATAGCTCATGATGTTGCTCGACACACCGCCAGGACAACAGCCCACGAGCAGAATGCCGAGGGCAAGGGCAGGGTCGAGGTGCCATACGTGGACAAGGAGGTAGGCCACGCCCGGCATGATGATGAACTGGGCGCAGGCACCGATGAAGACATCAAGGGGGCGTTGCGCCAAAATCTTGAAATCGTTGGTGGTAAGAGTCAGTCCCATGGTGAGCATGATGATGCCGAGAATGACGGTCTGGGTGATTCCGCGTACCCAGTCGAAGGTATGTGGGAAGAAGAATGTGAATACAGCTACTCCTATCACGAAGATGGAGGTGTAATTGGCCAGCAAACGGCTGAGCGCCTGAAATAAATGTAACATAACCTATATATTTTTAGAATGTTTGTCGCCCTCTTATATACGTTCTGTTCGGAATGTGGGTGCAAAAGTAGTGATTATATTTATTGTGAGCAAAGGTTTTTGTCGATTTTTTCGTGAATTCCTTTTTATTTCTGATACAATTGTGTAACTTTGCACAAAATATAAGATATTACGGAATGAACGAAGATTTTGACATAAGAAATGAGTCGGTTTCGCCTGCCGAAAAGGAATTCGAGAAGGCGCTGCGACCCTTGAAGTTCTCTGACTTCAGCGGACAGACGGGCGTGGTGGACAACCTGCAGGTGTTTGTCGAGGCTGCCAAGTATCGCGGCGAACCGCTCGATCATACACTGCTGCACGGTCCACCAGGACTGGGCAAGACGACGCTGAGCAACATCATCGCCAACGAGCTGGGCGTGGGACTGAAGATTACATCGGGCCCTGTGCTCGACAAGCCGGGCGATCTGGCAGGCATTCTTACCTCGCTGGAACCCAACGACGTGCTCTTCATCGACGAGATTCACCGTCTGTCGCCCGTAGTGGAAGAATATCTCTACTCGGCCATGGAGGACTATCGCATCGACATCATGATCGACAAGGGGCCGTCGGCCCGCAGCATTCAGATCGATCTCAATCCCTTTACCCTTGTAGGAGCCACTACCCGCAGCGGTTCGCTCACAGCGCCTCTGCGTGCCCGTTTCGGCATCAACCTGCACTTGGAGTACTACAATCCGCCAACGTTGCAAAAGATTGTGAAGCGCAGCGCCATGCTCCTGAAAGTGCCTATCGAGGAAGAGGCTGCAGCTGAGATTTCGCGCCGCTCACGCGGTACGCCCCGTATTGCCAACTCGCTGCTGCGCCGTGTGCGCGACTTCGCCCAGGTGAAGGGCAACGGCACCATTACCTACGACATTGCTGAGTTCTCGCTCCGTGCGCTCAACATCGACCAGTATGGTCTGGACGAGATCGACAACAAGATTCTCACCACCATCATCGACAAGTTTCATGGCGGACCGGTGGGCGTGGGAACGATTGCCACAGCCATCGGCGAGGATGCCGGAACCATCGAGGAGGTGTACGAGCCTTACCTCATCATGGAGGGATTCATCAAGCGAACCTCGCGCGGACGCATGGCCACTAAGCTTGCCTACGACCATTTGGGACGCAATCCCTATGGCAGCAACATCATGCAGGGAGACTTGTTTGAGTGAAGAATTTGATAGAAGAACTTTAACTACATGAAGATAGGAATATTTACGGGAACTTTCGACCCATTTACAATCGGGCATCAAAATATAGCAGAACGTGCGCTCCCCATGTTTGATAAATTGGTGATAGCTGTAGCGATGAGTAAGCTCAAACATGCCACGGAAGAGATTTCTCAGCGTGTGGAGAGCATCAAGAAGGTGTTTCCTCAGGAGTGTACAGAGCTGATAGATGTGCAAGATGCTTCGAAGGGTTATCGCATGGAGGTAGTAGCCTACGACGACCTTACCATCGACCTGGCGCATCGTCTTGGAGCCAAGTTCCTGGTGAGAGGCGTGAGGAGTGCTAAAGACTTTGAGTACGAGCGTGAGCAGGCCGACATCAACAAGCAGTTGGGTGGTGTGGAGACCATTCTCCTTTTCTCCGATCCCCGCTACAGCAGCATCAGTTCTACGCTCGTCAGGGAGTTGAGATTCTTCGGAAGAGAAGTGGATGAATTTCTGCCTAAGAAGTGAAGAGTGAAGAACGAAGAGTGAAGAATTCAAGAGCTTAAAAAGATAATAAAAAATTATATAATATAAATGGAGAATAGGAACGAAAAGGTGTTGTCTTAACTCCTTTAACTCCTTAACTCCTTAACTCCATAAGAAGTATGATAACATATAGTGTAGAAGGCGTGAAAATGCCTAAAATCAAGAAGCGCGAAACCAGCGCATGGATTCGCAAAGTGGCTGCTTCGCACGGACGCAAAGTGGGTGAGGTGGGCTACATGTTTGTAGACGACGAGAAGATTCTCGAGGTCAACAACGAGTATTTGGGCCATGATTATTACACCGATGTCATCACCTTCGATTACGATGAGGGCGATGTCATCAACGGCGATATTGTCATCTCGCTCGATACTGTGCGCACCAATGCCGAGCAGTTCGGCAAGACCTACGACGACGAGTTGCATCGTGTCATCATTCACGGCATCCTGCACCTGTGCGGCATCAACGACAAGGGCCCGGGCGAGCGCGAGATCATGGAGGAGAACGAGAACAATGCTCTCGCCATGCTCGAAGGAGCTTCGATATTGAAGTAAAGACGTCTTTTGTGTGGAATTGGCAGGAAAGCAATCTTGCAGCATTCTCTGTATTGCTATGTGCTCTCCAGCCAATCCTGACACTTAAAAATCGCCCCATTATTTACCCCTTTTTCGACTAACCGACTTTTCATTAACTTCCACTTAAATCGAAAGGCTGTTTTTGCGTAAATAGCTTGCTTATAGAAGGTTGCAGTTTCGCATTATGTACACGAATCCACTATTTTACTAAGTGAAATAGCTTTTATTTGATTTTTTGGCTATCTTTGCAGAAGAAAAGATTAGCTGCATTCGGCAAAAAATAATATCAATATAACTTATGAAACATTTAGCATTATCCTGCGTGTTGTCGCTGACAACCGTTTTCTCAGTTCAGGCGCAGCAGATGCCCGTCTATTTGGACGACACCAAGCCCGTAGAGCAACGCATCGAGGACGCCCTCTCCCGCATGACCTTGCAGGAGAAAATAAGAGTTATTCACGCCCAGAGCAAGTTTTCATCGGCTGGAGTTCCACGATTGGGATTTCCTGACTTCTGGACTGACGATGGTCCACACGGTGTACGCCCCGACGTGCTGTGGGACGAATGGGACCAGGCAGGACAGACCAACGACTCGTGTGTGGCTTTCCCTGCCCTTACCTGTCTTGCAGCCTCCTGGAACCCTCAGATGAGCCGTATCTACGGCGAGGCATTGGGCGAGGAGGCTCTCTATCGTGGCAAGGACATGATCTTGGGACCCGGCGTCAACATCTACCGCACTCCCCTCAACGGACGTAACTTCGAGTACATGGGCGAAGACCCTTATCTCGCCTCTGTCATGGTAGTGCCCTACGTACAGGGACTGCAGTCGAAGGGCGTGTCGGCATGCGTGAAGCACTATTGTCTGAACAACGACGAGGAATATCGCCATCAGGTGAACGTGAAGGTGAGCGACCGTGCCCTGCACGAAATCTATCTGCCTGCCTTCAAGACTGCCGTTGAGCAAGGCAAGGCATGGGCCATCATGGGCGCATACAACCTGTATCGCAACGAGCACAACTGCCATAACCAGTACACCCTGAACAAGATTCTGAAGAACGACTGGCAGTTCGACGGAGTGGTGGTGAGCGACTGGGGTGGAGCCCACGACACCGACCAGGCTGTGAGGAACGGACTCGACATGGAGTTCGGCTCCTGGACCAACGGATTGAGCTGGGGCGCCTCCAACGCCTACGACAGCTATTACCTCGCCCGTCCCTATCTGAAGGCCATACAGGAAGGCAAATACACCACACGTGAGCTCGACGAGAAGGTGCGTCGCGTGCTGCGACTCTTCTATCGCACCACGATGAACCGCCATCGTCCTCACGGCTTCCTCTGTTCCGACGGACATTACGCCACAGCCCGACAGATAGCCGAGGAAGGCATCGTGCTGTTGCAGAACCGCAACCGCGTGCTGCCCATCAACACCCAAAAGGTGCGCCATGTGCTCGTGGTGGGCGAGAACGCCATCAAGATGATGACCGTGGGCGGAGGCAGCTCCTCGCTCAAGGTACAGCGGGAGATTTCCCCTCTGCAGGGCCTGCAGGCACGACTGGCCAAAGACGGCGTGGAGGTTGACTTTGCCCGAGGCTATGTGGGCGATGTGACTGGCGCTTACAATGGCGTCACCACAGGTCAGAACCTGGAAGACAAGCGCAGCGAGGCAGAACTCATCGCTGAGGCTGTAGAGAAGGCGAAAGCGGCCGACTGTGTCATCCTCTTCGGCGGACTCAACAAGAGCGACTATCAGGACTGCGAGGGCCACGATCGACAGCAGTACGAGTTGCCCTATGCACAGGACAAGCTTATCACAGCTCTGGCTGCTGCCAACAAGAACTTCGTCTATGTCAACATCTCGGGCAACGCTGTGGCCATGCCTTGGCGCGACAAGGTTCCCGCCATCGTGCAGGGCTGGTATTTAGGCTCTGAGGCGGGCGAGGCTTTGGCTTCTGTCCTCACGGGCGACGCCAACCCATCGGGCAAGCTGCCCTTCACCTGGGTGAAGTCTTTGCAGAATGTGGGCGCTCATGCCCTCAACACCTATCCTGGAACCTGGCGAAAGGAGGGTGGATCCAAGACCGAGGGCAACATCATCGACGAGGAATACAAGGAAGGCATCTATGTGGGCTATCGCTGGGCCGACCGCAAGAAGCAGCGTCCTGTGTTCGCCTTCGGACACGGTTTGAGCTACACCCAGTTCGCCATCAGCAATCTGCGTGCCGACAAGGCATCGATGACAGCTGCCGACTCCATCACCTTCACCGTACAGGTAAAGAACATTGGTCAGCGTGCCGGATCTGAGACCGTACAGCTCTATGTGCACGATGCCAAGGCCTCGGTCGACCGTCCGCTCAAGGAGCTGAAAGGCTTCTGTAAAGTGAGTCTGCAGCCTGGCGAGAGCAAGGACGTTAGCATCACCCTTGGCAAGGATGCCCTCAGCTTCTACGACGAGACTACAGCAAGTTGGAAGGCTGAGCCAGGACTGTTTGAGGCCTGGGTAGGCAATGCCTCCGACAATCTGAAGTTGCGTAAATCTTTCCAACTGAAATAATCTCCAAATAATCATTAAACTTAAGCTGGGTTCAGAAGTTATAGAAATTAAAGAAGTTATCACTCCTTCGGTCGTTAGAAGTTAAAGCCAACAGCCTTTTTGGTTGAAGATTTAGCTGTAAAGCATATGGCTTTAACTTCTCTAACTTCTTTAAATTCTTTAACTTCCCCATTTGCGAAAGTTGAGTAATAAGATATCAGCATGAAAAAGAATCTGTTATTAGCATCATTCATCCTGTTGGGGACTTTGCTGTCTCCTTCAGCCTTTGCCGCGCGCAAGAAACTGCCGCCCATGAACGAGTACGTCGGCCAACTCATGTCGCGCATGACGCTTCAGGAGAAGATCGGCCAGCTCAACCTCATGGTGGCGGGCGACATCACCACGGGCAGCACTATGGACACTCAGGTGGCGGGCGACATCGCTGCCGGCAAGATGGGAGGCGTGTTCAACATCAAGGGCTTCGACAAGATCAAAGCCCTGCAGGACGTGGCCATCCGCAAGAGCCGACTCGGTATTCCGCTCCTCGTGGGCATGGACGTCATACACGGCTACGAAACCATCTTCCCCATACCGCTCGCCCTCTCCTGCTCGTGGAACGAGGAAGCTCTGAGACAGGTGGGCGCAGTGTCGGCACGCGAGGCAAGCGCCGACGGTATCAACTGGACTTTCTCGCCTATGGTCGACGTGGCTCTCGATGCCCGCTGGGGACGCATCAGCGAAGGCTTCGGCGAGGACCCATACCTCAGTGGTGTCTTGGGAGCAGCCATGACTCGCGGCTATCAGCAGGCTGACATGAGCCGTGAGACCATTGTCCCCAAAGACCACATCATGGCTTGTCTCAAGCATTTCGCCCTCTATGGAGCCGTTGAGGCAGGCAAGGAGTACAACACCACCGACATGAGCAAGATACGCATGTACAACCAGTTTCTGCCTCCTTATAAGGCTGTGGTCGACGCTGGTGTGGGAAGCGTCATGTCGTCGTTCAACCTCATCGACTATGTGCCTGCCACGGCAAGCCACTGGATGATGACCGACGTGCTGCGCAAGCAATGGAACTTCCAGGGCTTCGTCGTGACCGACTATGGCTCTATCGGCGAGATTCTGCAGCATGGCACAGCCCGCGACCTCAAGGAAGCCTCCGAGCAGTCGCTCCTGGCTGGAACCGATATGGACATGTGCTCGCAGGGCTTCGTGAGATTCCTGGAACAGAGCGTCAAGGAAGGCAAGGTGAGCGAGGCTGACATCGACATCGCCTGCCGTCGCATCTTAGAGGCTAAATACAAGTTAGGACTTTTCGAGGATCCTTACCGTTACTGCGACAGCAAGCGACAGAAGACCGACATCTTTACCGCTGCCCATCGCCAGACCGCACGCGACATTGCCGCCGAGACCTTCGTCCTGCTCAAGAACGACCGTCAGCTGCTGCCCCTCAGCAAGCAGGGCAAGATAGCCCTCATCGGTCCTCTGGCCGACACGCGCAGCAACATGAGCGGAACCTGGAGCGTGGCTGCCACCCCCGACCGCTATTCCTCTCTGCGTGAAAGCATGGAGAAAACCCTCGATGGCAAGGCGACGTTGCTCTATGCACAGGGCTGCAACGTGGTGTACGACGAACAGGAGCAGAAGGACGGTGAGTTGGGCAAGACCATCGCCCGAGGCGACGATGCGCAGATGGAGGCTGAAGCCCTTGAGGTTGCACGCCAGGCTGACGTCATCGTGTGCGCCATGGGCGAGACTGCCGATATGAGTGGCGAATGTGCCAGCCGCACCGACCTTCGTATGCCCGACGCCCAGCGCCATCTGCTCGCTAAGCTTGCCAAGACGGGAAAGCCTATCGTACTGCTCAACTTTTCGGGTCGTCCCACCGTCCTCACTTGGGAACAGGAGCATCTGCATGCCATCATGAACGTGTGGTTTGGCGGTTCTGAGGCTGCCGATGCCATCTGCGACGTCATCTTCGGCGACAAGGTGCCTTGTGGTAAGCTCACCACCTCTATGCCCAAGACAACAGGACAGGAGCCTCTCTACTACAACCATCAGAACACTGGCCGTCCCGTGCCCGACGACAATCCCCGTTTTGCCAAGTTTGCCAGCAACTATCTCGATGTGCGCAACGGTGCTCTCTATCCCTTCGGCTACGGCTTGAGCTACACCACCTTTGAGTATGGTTCATTGCAGTTGAGTTCCCATAAAGCGAGTGTAGCCTCTGCCAACAGCGATACGTGGAACGACCATGCCGACATCACTGCCACCATTCGTGTTACGAACACAGGTCGTTGTGCAGCCGATGAAATCGTACAGCTTTACATTCGAGATAAAGTGGCAAGCATTTCCCGTCCTGTTAAAGAGTTGAAAGGCTTTCAGCGCATTCATCTTGCTGCAGGCGAGAGTAAGGAGGTAATTTTCCACATAACTCCTGATATGCTGAAGTTCTATAATGCCAACCTACAGTATGTTCTCGAATCTGGCGATTTTGACGTCATGGTAGGCCCTAATAGTAGAGAAACGAAGAATGTTATGTTCACAGTAGAATAAAGCCTTTGAGCGCTTCGTATAAGCGCTAAAGAGAATCCCCTGAAAGGAAGCCTTAGCATATAGGCAACCTTTCAGGGGATTTTTATGATTGTATTCAGAAGTTATTTTGTGAAGTCATGGAAGTTGTCATTCCTTTCTGTCACTAAGAACTCAAAGCCAACAGCATCACTGTTTGAGTTTTATGAAAGTTAGATTAGAGATGTTAGAACGTTCCGATCTTCCTTACATCCTCCTCGAAGGAGTCTTTGTCGTTGATGGCACCTTTCTTGATATGTGCTCTGTAGTTGTAGATGGTGTTGACACTGTAATGCAGGAACTCCGCTATTTTGCTGCTGTCTGTGATGCCCAATCGGATAAGGGCGAAGATGCGGATAGGGGTGGAGAGTTGTTCCTTCTTGGGCTGTTCTATGCGCTCTTCGGGGCGCAGCAGGGCATTGAAGGAATCGAGGAAATGGGGGAAGAGCTTGAGAAAGGCGGAGTCGAAGTTGGTGTAGAATTCCTCTAACTCTTCTTCCTTGAAGTCCTGTGGACGTGTCATTTCGTACAACTCGTCATACTGGCGTGCCTTCAGTTTCTTGTGCACTCTCTTGCGCAGATCCTCTATCTTGTTGATATAGATGGAGCAGAGGCGCATAAATCTGCCCACATACTCTTCCTTGACACGGTTGGCGTCGGTGAGTTCGTGGTTGACCACAGAGAGCTGTCTGTTGGTGCAGGAGAGCTGCTCGTTGAGCGACTTGAGCTGTGCATTGAGTTCGTGCAGTTGGTGGTTGGTCTTGGCGAGGTTGTCTCTTGCGATGGCGAGTTTATGTCGCTGTCGGCTGACGTAGAACACGCCGATGAGGAGCATCAACGCCAGGATGCTGATGATGCAGAGGGTATAGTTCTGTCGCCTGTTGTACTGGTCGTTCTCGTCTTTGTACATCTTGGCGATGACCGACAGCAGGGGCGATATCTGGGCCAGTCGCTGTCGTGAGCCGAAACGGTTGGCGCTGATGCTGCTGAAACTGATGTACTTGTAGGCTCTGTCGACATCGTTGAGGCCCATGAGCTGGTTGGCCATTTCCCACATGGATCCTTGGTCCATGACGCCGTTCCTGATGTCGCTGAGGACTGATTCTGCCAGCCAGTACATCATGCGGGTGCTGTCGTTCTCTGCCTTGTATGCCAGATAGCGGTAGAGGGTGACGAGGGCGTAGGGATGCGACCCTTTCTCTACGTGGCTGAGCCACTGGTCGTTGATGCGCATGGCTTCCCGATTGTCATGGGCATTGAGGGCGTCGAGCTCACGATACTGAAATACGGAATTGCTGGTGGGGGGAAGGGCAGCATACATTCGTTGCCGGTATTCGGCTGCCATGGCGCCGTATTGCGCCTCGGGGGTGATGGGGTTGCGGTAGTATATGATTTCTCCGTATACGTGGTTGTAAGCCATATAATACGTGCCCTTGGCAATGTTGTCAAGCTGGGTGGTGTCGATGGCGTTGAGGGTGTTGAGCGCCTCGATAAACTTGCCTGTGCTGGAGCAGCGGATGGCGATGAGTGCCTGGCACTTACCTACTTCTGAGTGCCTGCCCGTCTTCCGGGCAATCTCGATGCAGCGTTTGAGGTAGATGATGGCAGAGTCGTTGACGAAGGGCGTGTACTCTTCGTATAGCCGATAGGAGAGTTGGTATTCGGCATGGAGGTTTTTGGCTTGCGAGAGCTGTTGCTGTAGCTGTCGGATGCGTTGCTCTTTGCGGCTGACGTATTGGGCAGAGTGGTCTATCGCCTCGTCGATGCAGTGGAGCAGGGAGTCGACGCTCTCTGGGGTTTGTGCATGACCTATGAGAACTGACAGCGCAAGGAAAAGTTGCGTAGTAAGGATGATTTTTAAGCTTTGTTTTGCTTTCTTCATTTTCAGGTATTTTGCTGTTAGTCTGCAAAAATATGAAAATTTTTTAAAACACGCAAGAACAAAGCAAAAAATAATGATAGTTGAGGTGTTTTTCAGGAGTTTTTTCAGGAGTTTCTTCAGGAGTTAAAGGAGTTAAGGAGTTAAAGGAGTTAAGACAAATGTTTTGAGGGAATATTTAATTAATGGAGTTTTTTCAGGAGTTAAGGAGTTAAGACAAATGTCTTGAGGGTTTAATTAAAGGAGTTAAGACAACCGTATTTTGGCGTTGTTTTTAAACAACAAAGCATATGTCTTAACTCCTTAACTCCTTAACTCTTTAACTCCTTAACTCCTTAATGAGATACAGGGGAAAATTACTTCTGGAATACGCGAACGTAGTCCACCTCCATGGTGGCAGGTAAGCAAGATGGGTCTACGCCCTGGCCGCCGCCCCAGGCACCGCCCCAGGCGAGGTTGAGGATGGGGTAGAAGGCTGCATCGAAAGGCCATGCCTCCCTGCCGCTGCCGTCGTTGTGATAGGTGAGGAGTTTCTCGCCATCCACATAGAAGGTCATGTATTCTGCTGTCCACTCCATGCCGTAGGTGTGGAACTCGGTCTGTGAGTTGCTGATCTTGCGGCGTGCAGACTCGATGGCTGTGCCGGTGTTGTTGTACTTGGTGCAGTGGATGGTGGAAACAACCACGTCGGGGTCGTAGCCCACAGACTCCATGATGTCGATCTCGCCATCACCAGGCCATTTCTGCCAATTGACAGGCATCATCCAGAATGCGGGCCATGTGCCCTTGCCCTTAGGGAGCTTGATGCTTGCCTCGATGTATCCGTACTTCCAACCTGTGGACTCACGAGCGTAGAGACGAGCGCTCTTGATGGTGCCGCCATCGTCGAGGAGGTTGATCTTCAGTGTTCCGTTGGAAACCTGTGCCACCTTGTCCTCGCGTACGTAGGTCTGCAACTCGTTGTTCACCCATCCGGCAGGCTTGATCTCGTAAGTCCAGTCTGGTCCCAATTCGTTGTCGCTGAACTCGTCGTTCCATACGAGGTTGTAGCCCTCGATAGGGCAGGTGATGTTCTGTCCGCCCTTGGCCTGGGTGACGGTGATGTTCTGGCGTGAGCCACCCGACCAGATGGTGATGTTGCCAGTGCGCTCAGCGCCCAGGTTCTCGCCCACGGTGACGGTGATGGTTGCTTTCTTGCCTACGGGATTGGTGGGTGTCACCTTGATCCAGCTGTCGTTGGAATAGGCGGCAAACTCGTGTGTGCTCTCCACCTCGGCGGTCTGTGTTCCTCCTGCATTCTCGAAGTTCAGCGTGGTGGAAGAGAGGGTAATGGTCTCGGCCGAAGCGTAGCTGATGTCGGTTTCGTTGTTGCTGCAAGCGCTGAGGCTTATAGCAACAGCGAATATTGCGCTAAAAATCATTATCTTTTTCATGTTAGTATGTTTATTGTTCAAGTTTTCAGGGGGAATTCCCATGAATTCCTCACCTGAGAAACTTGAGTTTTGATGAAATTACTGAGCAGTTTTCTGGAAGATGATATCGTAGATTTCTACCTTCTCGCCTTCTGGATTTCCTCCAAAGTCGAATACCACCTTGAGTTTCTGTGCAGCTCCCTCCTTGAGGACGGTAGCAGGAACCTTAACCTGATATTCCTCGCCTGCCTTGAGGTCGTAGGTGTTGATGAAGAAGAAGTTGTCATCGCTGCTCGTGTCTGTTATCTTCACGGTTACGCCCTTGATGTCTTTCTTAGCCAGGAACTTGCACGAGAAGTCGTAAGGCGTGTCGGCCTCGCCAGGAATATCGGTGATGAGGTGAACCTGTGCCTGCCACTGTAAGAAGGTTGCTGTAGGCAGCTCAACGGTGTAATGGCCCTTGTCGGCAGTGAAATCGGGAGCGGCTATCTCGGTCCATCCTGGAGCGTAGTAGAAGAAGGTGGTGAAGCCTGCGTCGCCCTTGTCGTCTACGTGGCTCTTCCAGATATTGGAAGCGCTGTTGTAGTTGTATACGGTCTTATCTTCTTCCTCGGCAGGTGCTTCCACACCGTCGCACTTGTGTTCCTGCAAGTCGATGTTGCTGATGGTGAGCTTGGTGTTGTCGGCATTGCCTCCGCCGTCGACGACTAAGGTGACGTTGTCCATGTCGATGCCATCCATGTCGCTGCGGTAGAAGAGAACTTCCTGGTTGGCCTTCAGGTCGATGCGCTCCATAAAGTAGTAGCTGTCGTCGTCGCCGGTCTTGACGAGCTTGAGGGTGACGCCTGGATGATCGGTGGTGGAAACGAGCTTGCAAGAGAAGTCGTACTTGGTAACCGCGTTAGTGGTCATGTCGGTGAGGAACTTGACCTGTGCCTGCCACTGTTCGGTGGTTGCTGTAGGCAGCTCGATGGTGTAGGCACCGTTCTTCTCGGTGACAGTCGGATCGTCTATCTGTGCCCATCCCGGTGCATAGAAGAACTCGTTGGTGAAATGGCAGTTCTTCCACAAGTTGCAGTCGCTGTTGGAGTTGAAGCCCTGGAAGCCCTCGCTGGCGCAGGTGAGGATGTAGTGCCATGCTATGTTGCCATCGTCCCATACGAGCACCATGGTGCTGCCGGTAATGCTCTCTACACGCAGACGGAGCTCGCCGTTATAGGCTGCGTCGGCTGGGATGTAGGGGAAGCAGGTGTTGGCAGGCATGACGAGGTAGAGGTCGTCGCCCTTGACACTGAGCTTGTAAGAGCTGTGCTGCTCGCTGACAGGCACCATGTAGTCTTCGGTGCCCTGATGATGGTCGGGGAAGAGGGAGCAGCCTTTGTTGACATACATGGTTCCGCCAGCACCTGGGTTGTAGGTATAGCTGTAGTCTGCGCCAAAGGTGAGTCGGTCGTCGTACACACCGAACTCGGCCTTCTCGTTGGGTCCAGCCTGATAATCCCCAGTGCCGTCGGTTCCTGAAGGTCCGCACGCCAGATGGGCGGGTTCGGTGGCGGCGATGCGCCACTCCTTGCCCGACAGCTTGCCTACGATCTCGTTGAAGTCGACGAGGGTGTTGTTGACGTGGAATGTGGTCTCGCCCATGCCCTGCGACATACCGTTGCGGTTGCCCACACGGTAGTAAACCTTATAGTCGCCCGAATTGACCCATATCTTCTGCAGTGGGTTGACGGTGGAGTAGACGGGGTTCTTGGTTACTTCCTTGCCGTCAACAGGAATGTACCACATGGGGTAGATGCCGTCGCCCTCCATGTGGAAGGTTACTGTGTTGGTCTCGTCGTCGACGCTGGTAGTCACCTTTGCGTTCTCTGCCAGTGGCAGTCCTGCCTCTGATACGCCGTCGAAGTCCTCTGGGCTGCACGCGCTGAGTGCCAACCCTGCTGTGGCAGCGATGAGGAGTGCCTTACTGAATATGTTATGTTTCATAATTGCTTGAGTCTTTATATTAATAGTCGTTTTGTGTCAGTGTGCCGTGAGATGCGTCGATTTCACTCAAAGGAATAGGAAGATATTTCTTCTTCTCTGTCCATGTGTTGGTGCGGTAGCCGTAGGCATCGGGTACGAGTGTGGTGGCAGCCTTTCCTGTGCGGATGAGGTCCCAGTAGCGCTTGCCCTCGCCTACAAACTCCTTGTGGCGCTCGTCGATGATGTTGTCGATAGTGGCAGCCTTGTTGTCGGTGAGTCCGGCACGGTGGTGTACCATGTTGAGGTATTCCTCGGCATCTGCCATGTTGCCGCCTGTGCGCACGATGAGCTCGGCTGCATTGAGCAGGGTCTCTGCGAAGCGGTAGATGCGCAGGTTGTTGTTGAAGTTGAGGTCGCCGTCGGCTTTCTGGTCCTTGTTATTTTCTTTATAGGCGATATACTTCTTGAGCCAGAGTCCGGTGTATTGCCAGCTCTTGGTGTCGCAGTTCTTGTCACGGCTGTCGAAGATGGTGGCGTCCTTGCGCACGTCGCCCTCGTCGAAGAGGTCTAAGGTCTCGAGTCTTACAGGCTCAAATCCCCATCCATTGTCCACTCCGTCGCTCTCCTTGTAGTCGCGTGGAGAGATGAAGCGTGGATAGACGGTTCCGCCCGCATTGATGACTCCACCGCCCCAGGCACGCACGGCTCCGTCGTCCATGTAGCCTATCTCGAAGATACTCTCCTTGGTCCACTCGCCACTCTCGAGGAAGATGTTGGCGTAGTCGGGGTTGAGGTCGTAGTCCTGCTTGTCGTTGATAATCTCTTGCATATAGCTTAATGCTTTGGCGTAGCGGCTCTCATCGTTCTGATACATCACCATCTCGGCATAGATCATGTAGGCGGCAGCCTGGCTCATACGTCCCAGGTTCTTGTCGTCCCACTTCATAGGCAGGGCATTGAGGTCGATGGCGGTTTCGAGGTCTTTGATGACAGCCTCGTACACCTCGTCGGCGCTCTTCTGCTCACCGATGTAAGGCGACTTGAGGTTCTCGAAGTAGAAAGGTATGTTGCCATAGAACTTCCACACCTGCATGTAGTAGAAGGCGCGCAGCACCTTGGCTTCGGCCATGAAGGTGTTGTAGTCGGCCTGTGTGAGGGCAGCCTTGGCCCACTCTATATAGGTGAGCACGTCGTTGGCGTTGCGTATGCCCTTGTAGCTCTGATCCCAGATGCCTGTGAGGGCATCGCCTGGGTTCTGGGTGCTGGCATAGTTGGACATCTTCTGTAGGAAGAGGTTGTCGGAACTGGTTCCGCCGCCTACCCACACATCGTCTGCCATGATGTCGCTGCAGAGCTGTAGCGGAGCATACTGCACGTTGTTCCAGTCGTACTGGCGCATGGGGTTGTAGGTGGAAGCCACAGCTTCCATGATGTGCTCCTTGTTGCTGTAATATTCCTGCAGGGTGGCCTTGTCGGGAGGAGTCACGTCCAAGAAGTCATCCGAGCAGCTTGTCAATGTAAGGGGAGCGATGAGCGCTGCCATCAATACATATTTATATATTTTCTTTGTCTTCATAATGATAAGTTTTTTAGAGGTTTAGAATCCAAGGTTGAAGCCCACGGTGATGGTGCGGCTCTGAGGATAGACACCATAGTCGACACCCAGCGAAGTGGCTCCTGTGCTGTCGCCTGATGAGATTTCGGGGTCGAAGCCTGCATACTTGGTGAGGGTGAGGAGGTTTTCGGCTGCTACGAAGAGGCGCAGCTTGTTGACGAAGAACTTCTTGGTGATGAACTGTGGCAGGGTGTAGCCCAGCTGGATGTTCTTGAGTCTGATGTAAGAACCGTCGGTGATGTAGAGGTCGCTGCTCTGCCAGTTGGTTCCGTCGTTGACAACGAAGCGTGGGTACTTGTTGGAAGTGCCTGGACCTGTCCAGCGGTTGAGCAGATAAGAAGGAAGGTTGGCTGGTTGCACGTCGGTACGGCGTGTGGCATCGAAGATGTCGTTGCCGGCAGTGCCCTGCCACATCATCATGAAGTCGAAGCCCTTGTACTCGGCATTGAGGGTGAAACCGAAGGTCCAGTCGGGCATTCCCTTACCTATCTTGGTGCGGTCGGCAGCATCGATGGCTCCGTTGCCGTCTACATCGACGAAGCGCACGTCGCCAGGTACAGCCTTAGGCTGCAACATCTCGCCGTCCTTGTTGACCCATGCCTTCACCTCGTCCATGGTCTGGAAGATACCGGCTGTCTTGTAGCCGTAGAAGTATGGGAATGGTTCGTTGTTAGAACCGCGTGTGATGGTTCCGGTGTTCTGCATAGCACCGAGTTCCAAGAAGCCTGAGGTGTTGCCGAGGTTCTTCAGTTTGTTCTTCAGATAAGAGGCGTTAGCCTTGGCGTGGAATTTGGCCTTACCGATGTTCCACTTGTAGCTGGCTTCGAGCTCAAGACCCTTGTTCTCCATATCGCCCACGTTGCCAAGAGGAGCGCCGGCTCCCACATAGTTAGGGATAGGCATACTGATGATCATGCCATTGGTCTTCTTGATGTAATAATCGAGGCTGAATGTCAGGGCGTTCTTAAAGAATCCCAAGTCGATACCTAAGTCGGTCTGCTCGCTCTCCTCCCACTTCAGGTCGGGGTTGGCAAGTGAGCCTGCCTGTACACCATTGACAACGGTTTCGCCCTTGCCCAGGATGGTGTTATAAGGCGAAGCTGTCCAGGCTGCATAGGTGAAGTCGCCGATGTTGTCGTTACCGTTCTTACCCCAGCTACCGCGAATCTTCAAGTTGCTCAACCAGTCAGGAGCATGGAAGTAAGGTTCGTTGATGACGTTCCATCCCAAAGAGAAGGAAGGGAAGGTGGCGTAGCGGTTGTTGGCACCGAAGCGCGAACTACCGTCGCGACGTACGGTGAACTGTGCCATGTAGCGCTCGTCGTAGTTGTAGCTGGCACGGAAGAAGTAAGAACTCAGTGTGTGTTCGTAAGCAGGTCCTCCACTGGCAGACATCTCGCCACGGCTCTGGGCGGCACTCGTATTGTTCATGAAAGGCTTGTTTATGTCCTTGAGGTTCTGCAATGCACCATAGAGGTTCATGCCTGTATTCTGCATCGCACTCTGACCTGCCACCAAGTTGATGGTGTGCTTGTTGAAGGTCTTGTCCCAAGTCAGCACGTTCTCCAACTGCCATACAGTGCCGCGGTTGCTCGACTGGTGGGCGTTGGTGATAGTGGCCTTATTGTTTCCAGAGAGATAATAGAGAGGTGTGTAGCCGTCGCTTCCCCAGAATGAGAGGTCGGCTCCGTAAGAGATGCGGTATTTCACGCCGTAACCGATGTTGAGGTCGGCAGAGAAGTTGGCTACAAACTTATGGCTCCAGCCCAAGTCGCCAGGCAGCGAGAGCATGGCCAATGGGTTGTTCATTTCCTGATAGCTGCTTCCAGGAACTGTGTACATACGTCCGGCTCCATCGTAGAGCATGTACTGCTCGCCATAGAGATTGCTCTGAGCTTCGGCTGCTGCACCGCTCACGGTAGGAGTGAGGATAGGAGAGAGGTAGAGGGCTGAACCCAATGGAGAACCATACTGAGAGTTGGCATCGATGGCCTTGCTCTTGACGCGTGAGTAAGAGATGTTGGCGCTGATCTGCAGTTTGTTGAGCCAGTCGCGGTCCTTGGTGTCGTCGAAGAGCGTGTAGCTGGTATTGCTGCGAAGCGACAGACGGCTGTAGTTGCTTCGGTCGTAGTTGCCGCCTACGATACCGTCCTGATGATAGTAACCCATAGAGAGGTAATAGTTGATCTTGTCGGAAGCGCCGCTGACGTTCACCTCATGGTTGACAACACCGGCGTTGTCGTTGAACACTTCGTCCTGCCAGTCGGTGCCCTTGCCGTACTGATAAGGATCGGCATAGATAGGAGCCTGTCCTGCGTTGACAAGACCTTCGTTCATCATCACAGCATACTCGGTGGCGTTAAGCACATCGCGGTGCTTCCATGGGTTCTGCCAGCCGTAAGAGAAGTTGTAGTTCACGTGCACTCTGCCCTTCTCGCCGCCTTTGGTGGTGACGAGGATGACACCGTTGGCAGCACGTGTACCGTAGATGGCGCCAGAGGCAGCGTCCTTCAGCACCTCGATGCTCTCGATGTCGCTGGGGTTCAGATAGTCGATACCGCCCTCGATAGGCATTCCGTCAACGATGTAGAGAGGGTTGCTGTTGTTGATGGTTCCGATACCACGGATACGAACCTGAGAGGCAGCACCAGGCTGACCTGATGAGGAAGTGACGGTAACACCTGAGGCCAAACCCTTCAGTGCATTGTCGACACGTACTGCCGCCTTGCCGTCGAGGTCGTCGGCGCTCACCTTGGCGATAGAGGCTGTTACGACGCTCTTCTTCTGAACACCATAACCCACTACCACTACGTCTTCGAGGGTGCGTGAGTCTTCCTTCAGCGTGATTTTCAGCTTGTCGGAAGCCTTCACCTCTTGAGTCACATATCCTATATAAGATACGACCAATGTTGTGTTGGGGTTGGCTTGGATCGTGAAGTTACCGTCCAAGTCGGAAACTGTACCTTGCGAGGTACCTTTTACTACTACTGATGCACCGATGATGGGTTCGCCACTCACGTCGGCGATGTTACCCTTACAGGTAATCTGTTGCGCCTGCATGATGGTTGCCACAAACAATGTCAGCATCACCATTAATAACCTTGTTGGTTTCATAAGCTAAATGTTTAGATTTTTATTATTATTGTGTCTCGTTATTATTAGGTACGATGTAGGTGGACGACTTTTTCGTCTTTTACCGAAGCATTCGTTTTTCCGCTTGCAAATGTACTAAAAAAAATAGTTGGTAACAACCCAGTGATAAATAAAAGTGGATTTGTAAAGTAGAAAGTTTTTCTTATATTTCTGATTATCAGTGCTGTGCGAGAAACTTGAAAATCGAAATCAGTGGACGCTTTATAAAGCTGAACTTCGAGAAAAGGGCGTTTTCATCCTTCTTGTGTGTTGACAAAAAGTAGAATTGTGTTTTTGTGCGATTTTGCTTCTGTTCGTATGTTGTCCACTTTCTTCTTATCTTTGATTGTCTTTTAAACAGTTGATTATTAGTGGTTTGTGAATCTTATGGCGCTTCTGTTGTTCCACTTTTCCATTTTATGCCGAAAAATGGGTGGATTTTTTGCTTAATTTTGCGGCAACAATCTGATTTTTTTAATAACTTTAAAAACTTAAATGCGTATGAAACATTTGAATTTACTTCTGTTTGCATCTTCCATGATGTTCGTGGCGCCTGCTTATGGTCAGGACTATAAACAGGTATGGGCGGACGAGTTCAACAACGTAGGTTCAGTAGACGAAAGTACCTGGAACTTTGAGACTGGAAACTATAACCAGGGATTTGGCAACTGGGAATTGGAAAACTATTCGAAGGCCAACGCCACCGTAGGTCTCGCACCCGACGGAACCACCAAGGCACTCATCATCTCTGCTAAGCCTGATCTTACTTCGGCACGACTCTTCACCAAGGACAAGGTGTCGTTCAAATATGGTAAGTTGGAAACACGCATCATGATCCCTAAGACTGCCAATGGTTTGTGGCCTGCCTTCTGGCTGCTTGGCAACACGGGAACATGGCCTTCGTGCGGTGAAATCGACGTTTTGGAGATGGGACATTTTGACGGAATCAAGAACGGCACTCAGGAGAAATACTATAGCGGCGCCTGCCACTGGGGTGTTTATCAGAATGGAGGCTATCCCAACTATTGCAAGTTCACTACCTCACCTACGAGCCTGCAGGACGGCCGGTTCCACAAGTTTGTATTGGAGTGGACGCCCGATGTCATCAACATGTATCTCGACGACGCTACTAAACCTTATTATAGCATGGACATCAGCGACAGAAGTCAGAATACATCGCCAGGCAACTATTTCAACAAGCAGTTCTATATGCTCGTCAACTTGGCGATAGGCGGCAACTTCACAGGCGTGCACGATAGAGCAGCCGTTACAGCCCTCAATTCTGGCGAGAAGAAGATGTATGTAGACTATATTCGCCTTTACCAGAAGGAGGGACAGGAGTGCTACACCGTCAACGGAAAAACCGTCGATAATATGAACGAAGACACACATTTCGAGGACACAACCACCAAGTTAGGAGAATATGGCTACAAGTCGCTCGATGCTGCAGGTAAGTCGGTCTTCGACTTCTCTAAAGGTTCAGACTACGTCATTATCAGCGCTTCCACCGGTGTAATGCAGCAGATGGGTGAGAAAATCAAAGCCGACTATTCGGTAGACAACACCAAGCAGCACCTCTATATCTGGGAGAACACCTATGCGCCAAGCATTGGGACAGGTGTCAATTCCTTCGGACTCAACGAGGATTACTCTGTTTTTACCGTTACCCAAAAAGGATGGTCAGGATTGGGCTTTCACGGATTGAAAGACCTCTCCATGCTCGACGACAGCTACTATCTCCATTTCTCGATGAAGGGCGACGATGCTCTCTTGCATGCTTCTCATGCGATTCGTGTAGGTGAGGCCAGCTTCACTATCGGCAACAACCCTGTGGAGGGCATGATTTTGGGCGACTACAAACGCGATGGCGAATGGTACAGTTTCGACATTCCTTTCAGCAAGCTCAAGAAGATGGCAGGAACTGTGTTCCCCGACAAGGACGGTGGTGCTGCTGCCTATAGAGAGAATGCTATCAGCGCGCTCAGTGGTGGAAATGCAGGCACAAAACTTACCTTCGACAACGTGTTCTTCTATAAGAAGCAGGGTGGCAGCGAGACTCCTGATGTCGACGCTACGCTCGGAGAATTTGGATCCAAGTCGCTCAACGCCGAAAACCAGTCGACTTTCGACATTGCATCGGGTTCCGACTACGTACTCATCGCCACTGGCAGCACCTTTGCCAATCAAGTAAAGGACGCAGGCAAGGTAAAGGCCGACTACAATGTCGACAATAGTCGCTATAACTTCAACCTTTGGGAGAACACCATGACAGGCGCTACACCCACAGGCACCAACAGCTTCGGCTACAACGAGGAATACTCCTGCGTGAAGGTTGCTGGCGGAAAAGGTTGGTCGGGTGCAGGCTATGCTCCTGCAGCAGCCACCGATATGAGCATGATAGACGACAGTTACTGGCTCCACTTCTCAATGAAGACGACCAATGAGGTCAGCAAGAGCGCTCCTTATGCCATCGTCATTGGCGAGAATGCTCACTTCACCATTGGCTCTGCTCCTTTCACCGATCAAAATAAGAAATATGCAGTTCTTGGCGATTTCTATCGCAACGGCGAATGGTACAGCTTCGACATCCCAATGACAGAAATCAAGAAATATGGCACTCCTGCCTTCTGGGGTAATAGTTCTTACAAAAGTAACATCCTGAGTGTCCTTGCTGGCGGAACCAACGGTGTAGAGGTGAATCTCGACGGTGTCTTCTTCTACAAGAAGATTACTACTGGTATCCAGGCTTCTACTGCAGATAAGAAGCAGCAAACCAAGGTGCTCGGCATCTACGACCTCACTGGCCGCCGTGTCAGTGATATGAATGCTGGTGGCATTTACATCGTACGAACCAACAAGGGAAACTTTAAGGTGAAAAAGTAATATTTAAAGGTAAAAAAGTAAAAACAACTTTCTCAAATGGGGAAGTTAAGATAACTTCTCTAACTTCCGCACATGAGAAAGTTCAATAAATCAGGTACAAGGGGGCATTTCTTCAAGATGAAATGCCCCTTTTATCTTAATATTTTTCAAAACGAAGAAATAGATAAACAATAGATAATCAGTTACTTGTGCTCTTTTTGTTGCTTCGTGAAGCCACTTTTTTTCCCACAGCCGAATAGCGAAACGAAAAAAAGTGTAATTTTGCAAGCGAAAACTTAATAACTTAATTGTATAATTAAAAAAACTATGCTTATGAATAGGAGAATTTACAAATTGTTACTTTTCTGTATGGTTAGCATGCTTTCTGTTTTTGTGCATGCTGCCAATACGCTGGAAGTAACTTATCAGATTGGTAACACCCAAAAAGTCACTTCTTTCAGAACATCATTGGCACAGATTAGGAATAACAACACACACGAACATTATAACTTTGCGTACAAATTTAAATAACTCAAGTTTCGCAAGTGGTTTAAGTACGGGCTGAAGGCCCAAAAGCTCCAGAAGCAGCACGCCCTGTTTTACTCTAATTGAGCAAGCTTTGAGCGCATTTTTTAACGTTAATTATGTTTAACGAGCCTTGGATCTTGCCTGATGAAGTTTGCGTCATAGTATTCACCTTTTTCTACGAGGGTGAATATGATCCTTAGCAATTTGTTTGCTATGGCATTTAGTACATAATGACGCGGCTTTTTATCTATTAAAGTACGTCTCTCGTAATACAGTTTAATCTCCTTGTTGTGCAATCTGGCGCTTTCTGCGCAGATGTACAACAAGGTCTTTGAACGTCTATTGCCAATTTTGGATATATGTGCTCCCTTGTCCATTTTCCCCGATGATTTTTCGTATGGCGCAGTTCCTGCATAAGCAGCATATTGGCGC